>FTGR01000461.1_pt1 | contig 14050 bp, 11 predicted proteins | sample 1640751 | NCBI WGS metagenome assembly FTGR01 (sample SAMEA3914789, study PRJEB12502) | metagenome | biome: forest; material: soil | place: Canada | collected 2011-07-03 | depth 0.3 m
ACGGATGATGCTTTAGCTGTGCTTGAGCCGTTTGCGGTGAAAGTCGCTTGGGCGGTTCTTTGGGGAGGGGGCGGCAGTGATGCCGCCTCCTTACCCGCTTGGGTGGGGTGATGTCCTACAGGGAGGGCAGGCTGGATGCAGGGGCCCTGCGTCCAACCCGTTTTCTACTGCCGCGACAAGATCTCCGCCAGGGCTTCCAGCGCCAGTGGCTTGGCCAGGTGGGAATCGAAGCCGGCTGCCGCGCCCCTGGCCTTGTCAGCGTCGGAAGCATAGCCGCTCAGTGCCACCAGGCGGGTGCAAGCGAACGCAGGCATCTTGCGCAGGTGTTGCGCCAGCTCGAAGCCGTCGATGCCTGGCAAGCCGATATCGATCAGCGCTACGTCCGGCGTGAACCCTTGTGCAATCTCCAGCGCGTCTTCGCCGCTGACGGCAAGCTTGACCTCGTGCCCGTCAAGCTCCAGCAACATGCCTAGCGCCCGCAGGCCTTCGGTGTTGTCGTCCACCAGCAGGATGCGCATCGCCGCGAGCGCGCCCGACTGCCCGGCGCTGGACGTCCCCGAATGCGCGCACACCACGGGCAGGCGCGCCTGCACCATCGTGCCCAGGCCCTTGCCATCGCTGTGCACCGTCACCGTGCCGTTATGCAGCTCCGCCATGCGCTTGACGATGGCCAGTCCCACGCCAAGGCCGCCGCCCTGCGATTCGCCTGCGTACTGGCTGAACATGTCCAGCACATTGGGCAGGAACGCCGGATCGATGCCGATGCCATCGTCCTTGACGGTGATCACCAACGTGTCCATGCGATCGAGATCGACCTCCGGCGCCGACGCGTTGCCAGCGTCGCCTGCGCTGGGTACGGCCGGCGCATCGCCATGGGGCGAGGGGTCTACGCGGACCGACAGGTCCATGGTGCCCCCGCGCGGCGTGTACTTGATCGCATTGGACAACAGGTTGGTGACCACCTGCGTCAGCCGTGCCGTATCCGCGTACACCATCACGGGCGTCTCGGGCAGGTCCGTGGTCAGCACGTTGCCGTGCCATTCGATATCCGATGCCACCGAGGACAAGGCATCGGCCACGATGTCCTGCATATTGCCGTGGGTGCGCACGATCGGCACCTTGCCTTGCTTGATGCGGGAAGCATCGAGCAGGTCGTCGGTGAGGCGCTTGAGCTGGCGCATCTGCCGCTCGGCGATATCGAGCATGCCGGAGGTGGCCTGCTGCACCTGCGCGAGCCGCTTGCTGACCTTGATCGCGCTGTCGATGGCAGCGATCGGGTTGCGCAGTTCATGCCCCAGCATGGCGAGGAATTCGTCCTTGCGCGTATCCGACAATTGCAGCGCTTCCCGCGCGGCCCGGGCCTGCGCGGCTTCGGCGATGGCGGCATCCTTGCTGCGCGACATGCTGAGCACCGCGCCCGCAAAGCTGGCCAGGCTCTCCAGCAGGCGCGCATCTTCTTCGTCAAACACGCGCCCATGCTCATGCGTCATGACCCAGATGGTGCCCCAGGGCTCGCCATCGCCGGGGATCGGGACGACGAGTTCCTCGACCACCTCGGGCGAGAGCGGCGGGAGGCAGCTGAAATGCCGCTGCGGGTAGGCCAGCAACTGCGGGCTGCCCAGTTCCAGTGCAATGCCCGACGGGCTATTGTCGCAAGGCACGGCGTGCCCGACCAGGTCATTGCACAGGCCGGCCGTAGCGGTCCAGTGCAACGTCTTCGCACCATCGCCGCTGGCCTCCGGCAGGCTGATGCCGGCGCTGCCCGCGCCGCAGAGCTTCAACGCCGAATTGGCCAGGGATTGCAATAGCGCCAGGTCCGACGACACCAGCGCCCTTGCCAGGCGCCGCAAGGCCACACATTCCGCCCCGTAGTCGGGAGAACGGCCAGCGCGCTGGCCAAGCTCATCGGTCTTCAGGATGCCCGCGCGGCGTGCCCGCAGCAGCGAAGCGGAAGGGGACGCTGGAGGGGAAGAGGGAGGGGAAGCAGGTGCCACAGCCATGGAGTGTCGCTTTTGCCGTCGGAACGCAGGACCGGTTGCCTGCAGGGAATGGTAGCGGATTTCCACGCCCGGCCGCGCGGGAAGGGCCAATCGCGCGGCCGCAAGCGCGCCAGGCGAGCGCGACGATCGCTATTGCACACCCAGGGCAATAGCGAACCAGTGAAAACCCGGATCCGCAGGTCCCGAGGTGTCGCTTTTCCGGACGGAACCGACCGCGCCGGCTGGCCAGTACGCGAATCTACTTAAGAACTATCCCTAGGCACCGTAAAGCCAGTCTGAACTTAAGATACGAAGAACAGCCCGAAGGGCAGGAGGGCAACATGCGCCCGCACTATGCAAACGAAAAAGACACTAAGGAAGTACAGGACCTGCTGCAGGCTTGCGGCTTGGCGGTGGACGGCGTAGCGGAGCACATCGGCAATTTCCTGGTCGTGCGCGACAACGCTGGCCTGCTCGGCTGCGCCGGCGTGGAGAACTATGGGCAAGTGGCCGTGCTGCGCTCGGTCGCCGTGGCCGAACGCGCGCGCTCGGCGGGCCTTGGCGAATTGCTGGTGGCTGCGATGCTGGCCGAGGCGCGCACGCGCGGCGTGCAGTCCGTGGTGCTGCAAACCACCACTGCCGTCGACTATTTTGCCCGCCTGGGCTTTGAGCCCGTGGAACGCGCCTGCATGCCGCAGGAACTGCTCGATACCGCGTTGTCCCGCGAAGCCTGCCCGGCATCCGCCACCTTGATGCAAGCCGCGCTGTAGCGCTGCAGGCGTCCCTGCCAAGGGCCCGCGCCCGCGATGCGGACCAGCCGCATCGTGAGCTGGCCAGCCCCCTTCCCATCCCTCGCGCTGTTGCGTGCCACGCACCCATGGCTAGCCGGAGCCGGCGTAGGATATTGTTGTAAAGTAAGCGCAAAGAGGCGAGCAGAGGCCTTGCGGGCCAAGGGCATAGCGGCAAGCCATGCCCGCCTGCTCGCCAGTCCTTCAACGATCCTTCAACGACAGCCACGAACCGCACGATATGGAATCCGACCACCAAGCACCCGACCCCGGCCTCGACGAGGCGTTGGGTAGTGTGTCGACCCGCATACGGTCGCGTTTGCAGGCGGCGCGCGAGCGCTTCCATGCCAACGACAATATCTCCGCGTACGTCGAGCCCGGCGAACTGGACGAGTTGCTCGATGAAGTGCAGTCGCGCATGGAAGAGGTGCTGCGCAGCCTGGTGATCGATATCGACAACGATCACAACACCCGCGAGACGGCGCGCCGCGTGGCCAAGATGTACCTGAAGGAGATCTTTGCGGGCCGCTACGTCAACCAGCCCAATGTGACCGAATTCCCGAACGCGGAGCGCATCAACGAGCTGATGATCGTGGGCCCGCTGCGCGTGCGCAGCGCCTGCTCGCATCATCTGTGCCCGATCATCGGCAAGCTGTGGGTGGGTGTGATGCCCAACCAGCATTCCAACCTGATCGGGTTGTCCAAGTATGCGCGCCTGGCCGAATGGATCATGTGCCGCCCGCAGATCCAGGAGGAAGCCGTGACCCAGGTGGCCGACCTGCTGCAGGAAAAGATGAGCCCGGACGGGCTGGCCATCGTCATGGAAGCCGAGCATTTTTGCATGCACTGGCGCGGCGTGCGCGACACCGATGCAAAGATGACCAACAGCGTGATGCGCGGCTCGTTCCTCAAGGATGACAGCCTGCGCCGCGAGTTCCTGACCTTGCTGAACCGGTCGCGCGACTAAGCCAGCGCCATTCACCGCAAAGCACGCAAACCCAGTGGAGACAACATGCTCGTACGCCTGCTCTACGCCAGCCGCGCATGCCAGCCGGCCGATCCCGCGCTGGTAGACGACATCGTCGCTACCAGCGTGGCGAATAACCCAAAGCACGGCATCACCGGCGTGCTGTGCTACGGCAACGGCATCTTCATGCAGGCGCTGGAAGGCGGCCGCACCGAAGTCTCGCGCCTGTACCAGCAAATCGGCCGGGACGCGCGCCACGAGGACGTGGTGCTGCTGTACTACGAGGAAATCCTCGAGCGCGAGTTTGCCGGCTGGGCGATGGGCCTGGTCAATACCGGCAAGGTCAATATGGCCACCATCCTGAAGTATTCCGCCCACGGCGAGCTCGATCCCTACCGCACCAGCGGCCACGCCTCGCAGGCGCTGCTCAAGGAGCTGATCGCCGGCGCGTCGATCGTGGGGCGCACCTCGGAGCGGCATCGCTTCTAAGGCAGTTCGTGTTGCGATCCGGCCAGCCCCCCGGATCGACAACCCAACGATCCGACAATCCATCACCCATCACCCATCACCAATCACCCAGGAGAATTCGTGAGCGCACCCTTCAACCCCGGCCCCGCGGCGATGCTGCTGGCCGATGCCTGCCGGCGCGGCGTGCAATTCGCTGACCTGCCCGCCGACGCCAAGCCGGCGACGCTCTGCGGCGGTTATGACGTGCAGGATCGCTTCATCGCAGCCCTCGGCGATCCGGTGGTGGGCTGGAAGCTGGGTGTCGGCAGTGCCAACGCCATGCGGCGCGCAAAGCTGGCGCGCCCGCTGGTGGGCCAAGTGGGCGCTTCGCGCTGCTTTGCCTCGGGCGATGCCGTGCCGGTCCCGTTGGGCGCGGTGGTGACGATCGAGTTCGAGATCGCGGTGCGGCTGGCGCGCGACGTCGCGCCCCTGAAGGCCGAACTGGCGCCGGCAGCGCTGGCCGAGCTGATCGAAAGCGCCCAGGTTGCCGTCGAAGTGGTGCTGTCGCGCTATGAAGACCGCGGTGCGGTGGGCATGCCGGCGTTTGCCGGAGATAACGTGGGCTTCCATGCGCTGGTGCTGGGCGCGAAGATCGACACCGACGCCATGGAAGACGTCCGCGCGAGCGCCAGCGTGGCGCTTGACGGCGTGGCGTGCGCGCAGCCCCTTGCCGGCGACGATGCGGTCTACCCGCTGGAAGCCCTGCAATCGCTGCTGGCGCATGCCGCCGAACGCGGCGTCACGTTGCGCAAGGGAACCGTGGTGACCACCGGCACGCTGACGCGCCCGTTCGACGTACCGGCCGGCGCCCATACGGTCCAGGCCACCTATGGCAGCGGCGAACTCGTGGTGAAGCTCGCGCCGCAAGCCGCAGCCTGAATTCGGGGCCCTTGCGGCCCCATCCCTCCCGTCTCTTTCTCGTCACCCAGACTGCCGGCCGAGGCGCTTCGCGCGCACTCGCGGCCTTGGCATTTCCAGCGGATAGGCTAGAACTATCAGAAGGGCCTGGCTTTCAGGCCGCTGGTGAGAAGGAGCCGTTCATGGAACTCCATTTGCATATGCAGCCGCACCGTTTCGCCCGCCGCGCGCCGGACTGGCGCGCCGCCGCGATTGCGGGCGTGATCGCGGGCACCCTGTACGTCGTACTGGAGTTGTTGACGGCACGCTTTGTGCTGTACCAGGGAGCGTGGGGCACGGTGAAGATGGTGGCTGCCCTCATGCTCGGCCGGGAGGCGCTGGCGTCCGCCGATGCGTTCAGCTGGACCATCGTGCTGGCCGCGGGCATCGTGCACTTTGGCTTGTCGATCGTGCTGGCGACGATCCTGGCCATGCTCATCGCGTCGTTCCGCTTTGATTCCAGCATCGGCATGGCCACGCTGGTGGGCGCGGTGTTCGGGGTGCTGGTCTACCTAGTGAATTTCTACGTGATGGGCCGGTACTTCAACTGGTTCGACGAGGCGCGCGGGTGGGAAAGCCTGTTCGCCCACGTCATGTTCGGGGTGATCGCGGCGGATGCCTACGCCAACCTGGAACGGCGTGAGCCGGAGGCGGACGGCATGGCACGCAGCGGCTGAGCGCGCACCCCGTCCATCAGGGCACCTGGTCAGCGCGCCCGCTGGCTACAAGGCAACAGGGCTACAGGTAGCACTCGCCGCCAAGATAGGCCTTGCGCCAGCGCGTGATGCGCACCTCGGCAAACAGGCCGGCCTGTGTGAACGGGTCGGCATCGATGAATTGCTGCACCGCGTCGCGGGTGTCGAGGTCGACGATATAGAAGCCGCCGCCGGCATCGCTGCCGTCATCGTTAAGCTTGGCCCCGCAGGCCAGCAGCAGGGCCTTCTGGGCGTCCAGGAACGCCAGGTGCCCGGCTCGGGCCGCTTGCCGCACTTGCTGGTGCTGCGGCTTGTCCCAGGTTTCGATCAGGAATGGCATGGCGTTGTCCTCGGGTGATGTCGGGTTGGAATAGGGCATGGGCAATCGCAGGGGTGGCATGGCGGCAGTGCCATGCCGGTCACTCCCGGCGAAGAGTTTCGCCGATTCCGCGCCGGCAGCACAAGCCGACAGGGAATCCGCGCCGGCCGCCGGTGCTACCCCGCAGCCAGGAAAAACCTGGACTCCAGGCTTGACAAACCCGCCGGGCCTCATTCCTCCCCTGCTGCCGCCCCGCAGTGTTATCCACACTTTATGTGGATAACACTGTCAACAAGCTCCGCAAATGGCTCTAGCACGCGGACCCCATCGGACTGCCCACAAAACGGGCAACTGCAACCGGGACAGGCGGGCGAGGCCATCGTCCCCACTGCCTACAACGGATTGACGGCGTCGTCAACGGGAAGATAGCGCGCCGCGGGCGCCGATCCAGGGCGAGCCAAAACGGCAACGGCGCCCCGCCTGACACCAGAAGCCAAGGTGTCCGGCGGGGCGCCGTGTCGAAGTGAGTGCCGGCTAAGCTGTGGCTGCCGGCAGCGCGCGCGGCGGCTCGCCGGCGTGGCTGGCCGCGGCTTGCATCACCACCAGTTGCGCCGGCATCGGCGCGGCAAAGCCGGCCTCGCCGAAGCACTCGCGAATCACGCGGTTGGTGTCGAAGTACACCTGCCAGTAGTGATCGTTGTGACAGTGCGGGCGCACCGCCAGCACCGGCCCGACGAGGGTGAATTCCAGGATTTCCACGTCGACGGCCGGAGCGGCCAACACATTGGGGATGGCCGCCACATGCTGCTTGAGCAAGGCGATGGCGGCGGCATGGTCAGTGCTTCCCGCCAGTTGCGCCTTCAACTCGACACGGCGTGACGGGTTGGCCGTGAAGTTCTGGATGGTCTCGGCAAAGATCTTGTTGTTGCCGACCACGGTCAGCACGTTGTCCGGCGTATCGAGCGTGGTGGCAAACAAGCCGATCTCGCGCACGGTGCCGGTGACCCCGGCCGCGGTGACGAAGTCGCCTACCTTGAAGGGACGGAGCACGATCAGGAAGGCACCGGCCGCGAAATTGGCCATCAGGCCGGACCATGCCATGCCGATGGCCACGCCGGCAGCGGCGATCAGCGCGGCGAAGCTGGTGGTCTGGATGCCGAAGTAGCCAAGGATGCCGATCACCAGCACCACGTTCAGCGTGACCGTGATGATCGAGCCCACGTAGCGCAGCAGCGTAGGGTCCACCTTCTGGCGCCCGAGCGACGCTTGCACCATCCGCACTACCATGTGGATCAGCCAGCGGCCGATCACCCAGAAGGCGATGGCCGCGAGCACTTTCACGCCAAAGTCGCTGGCGTAGGCCACGGCCAGGTCCTGATATTTCTGCAGCGTGGTCAGCTCCATCGCTTCCTCCTTTTCCTTTTTCCCGACGTTGTGTGCGTTGAGCGGCAGTATCGCCGTGCGCACAGCGCAGGTACAGGACGGGATTGCAAAGAATTCTGTCGGAGCCAACCCGCTGGCTGCCGCGGGGACAGCCAGCGCGACGCGCAACGCCGGCAGCGCTCAGCCGGCGCGCTGCGACTGCGCATCGCGCAGCGCGGTGCGCAGGCCCTCTTCCACCACCGGGTGGTAGTACGGCATGGCCAGCATCTGGTCGATGGTGAGCGATTGCTGGTAAGCCCAGGCCAGCAAGTGCGCGATATTCTCTGCGCGCGGGCCGGTCCATTCCGCACCGAGAAAGCGCCCGCTTTCCTTGTCGGCATAGACGTGCATCAGCCCACGGTTCTTGAGCATCACGCGACTGCGGCCCTGGTCCTCGAAGCTCACCTCGCCGGTGACAAAGCTGTCCGGCTCGAGGTCGGCATGGCGCTGGCCCACCATGGCGATCTGCGGGTCGGTGAAGACCACGCCGATCGGGGCGCGGCGCGACAACGGGCGCACCGCCGGATAGGCCGCGGCGTTCTCGCCGGCTGCCTTGCCCTCATCGGCCGCTTCGTGCAGCAGCGGCAGGACGTCGTTGGCGTCGCCGGCGATGAAGATCGGCGCCGTGCCGCACTGCAGGGTGGCCGGATCGAACACCGGCATGCCGCGCCCATCCAGTGCCAGGCCGGTGTGCTCAAGCCCGAGGCCGCGCACATTGGGCTGGCGGCCGGTGGCGGCGAGCACGTAGTCGAAGCGCTCCGTGACGGTGTTGCCCGAGAGATCGGTAAAGCTGATCACCGCCTCGTCGCCCTCGCGGCGCATCTCGCCAAGCTGCGCGTCCGGGTCAAGGTAGAACTCCTCGCGGTAGCTGGCCACGGCCTTGGCCTTGATGGCCGGATCGGTCAGCGGGCCCACGCCGCCGCGCAGCCCGAAGACGCGCACCTGCACGCCCAGGCGGGACAGTGCCTGGCCAAGTTCCAGCCCGATCACGCCGGGCCCGAACACGGCCACGCGGCGCGGCAGGTCGTCCCAGGCGAAGACGTCGTCATTGACCACCAGGCGATCGCCGAACACCTTGAACGGCGGCGGGATCATGGGGCTGGAGCCGGTGGCAATCACCACGCGGCTGGCTCGCACCGTGGTGTGCTCGCCAACCTGCAGCACGGTGTTGTCGATAAAGCGCGCATAGCCGCTCACCTTGTCCTCGGCGGGAATACCATCCACGCCGCGCACGACGAAGCCGACAAAGCGGTCGCGCTCGCGCTTGACGCGCGCCATGACCTCGCGCCCGTCGATGCGGATCTCGCCATCCACATGCACGCCGAAGGGGGCCGTGTGGCGCAGCTCATGCGCGGCCTCGGCCGCGGCGATCAGCAACTTGGAGGGCATGCAGCCCACGCGGGCGCAGGTGGTGCCATAGGGGCCGCCTTCGATGATGACGGCGCGCTTGCCGGCGGCGCGGGCGGCGCGGTACGCGGCCAGGCCTGCCGTGCCGGCGCCGATCACGGCTACGTCGGTCTGGATGGTTTGCACGGTCTGCGGGTTCTGCGCGTTCTGCACGTTCTGCGTGATGGTCATCTCGGCGTTCCTGGTAAAGGCTGGGTCAATCAACGGACCGGATGGCACCAGGTGGCGCTGCCATCGGGTCCGCCGACTGGGACGCGGCTGCCGGACTTGCCGGCGCCGCGCCCTGCGGCGGTCAAGCGTGTTGCGTCGCTGGCCGAGGCTTAGCGAACGAGGTAGGTCTCAAGCGCGTCGGCGCCGCCAATCAGCTTGCCGTTGATGAAGATCTGCGGCGCGGTCATGTCGCCCGACAAGGCGCCCAGCACCTTGCCGCGGATCTTGTGCTCCAGCGGCACGTCGATGTAATCGAAGCCGTGGTCCGACAGCATCTGCTTGGCCTTGGCGCAGAACGAGCAGCCCACCTTGGAGAACACCACGACCTGGTCGGGCTTCTTGGCGTTGGGCGCGATGTAGTTGAGCATGGTGTCAGCGTCCGACACCTTGAACGGGTCGCCCGGCTCTTCCGGCTCGATGAACATCTTGTCGACCACGCCGTCCTTGACCAGCATCGAATAGCGCCAGCTGCGCTTGCCGAAGCCCAGGTCGGCCTTGTCGACCAGCATGCCCATGCCTTCGGTGAATTCGCCGTTGCCATCGGGAATCATCACGATGTTTTCCGACTCCTGGTCCTTCGCCCACTCGTTCATCACGAACGTGTCGTTGACCGAGACGCACAGGATCGCGTCCACGCCGTGCTTGGCGAACACCGGCGCCAGTTCGTTGTAGCGCGGCAGGTGGGTGGACGAACAAGTCGGGGTGAATGCGCCCGGCAGCGAGAACAGCGCGATGGTCTTGCCTTCGAACAAGTCGGCCGTGGTCACGGTCTTCCATTCGTTGTTCTCGCGAACGCGGAACGTGACATTGGGGATGCGTTGACCTTCACGGGATTGCAGCATGGATTAGCTCCTGGATGACTTGGGGTGGATGGCCGCGTGTTGCAGCGAAGACCCGATTCTGTTCGTCCGGAGGTGATTTGTACAATTCATCGTTACAAAGACGATGATTGATTTTTGCTATGACAAGTGGATAGCCTGACCCTATGGGGTTGTTGCAAGCCTTCGAAGAAGGCTTCGCATGCCTGATACATCGTTGCCATTGCGGCGGCACCACTTGATGTTGTCCTTGAATCACTTAAATACGCAGAAAAAGCGCTAGCCACGGAAAGTTCGCACGACTTTTCAGATAATTCTCAGATCTATCTGCCGGCGCACCCCTTACATTTGGGCCAAGGCATGCACTTCCAGGGTGGGCGCCCGGCGTCGCTTGAAGGCTGCAAACCCATGCGTGTGCAGATCCGGCACGCCGCAGCGCGCCTCCCTCAACGAGAATCCCTTATGCGCATCTGCAGTTTCCCGCGTCCGGTGGAAGGCTCGGCCACCCTGAGCCGGCGTGTGCCGGCGAACTGGTGGCGCCGCCAGCTGTTGGTGCTGCTGGCGCTTTGCCACGGCCCGCCGGCGCCGGCTGCCCTGCCAGCCGAGCCGCTGCGCACGCTGCAGCTGAGTTCCCAGGTGCGCCTGGATTCCGCCGGCACGCGCGACGCCATCGACAGTGCCGCGGCGCCCCAGGGCAACGATGCGGCGTTGCATGCATGGCGCCGCGCGCACAAGGTCTTGCGGGTGGGCGTGGTTGGCAACTACCTGCCGCCGTTCGACCTGGTCGACCTGAAGGGGGACTATCGCGGGATCTCCGCGGACTACCTTGCCGTGGTGGTAGCCAGGCTTGGGGTGCCGGCGCAGATCCAGCGCTATCCCTCGCACGAACTGGCACGCAGCCAGCTGGCCAACGGCGCCATCGACCTGACCACCACCTCGCTGGACAGCCCCGCCACCGGCACGCGCACCACGCCGTACCATGACCATCGCCTGATCGAGGTGGTGTCCCGGCGAGACGGCGCGCGCAACGACACCAACCGCGCCATCGGCTACCTGGCGGGCGAAGTCTCGCCGGCCGCGCTGCAGCGGGCGTACCCTGGCGCGCAGCTGCTGCCGTTCGACAACCTGCTAAGCGCGCTCGACCAGCTCTCCCGGGATGCGGACTTCGTCATGGTCACCAGCGCCACCGCCGCCGGCTACCTCGTCGAGCAATACCGGTACGACGAACTGACGGCGCGCAACTTTGCGCCGCTGGCGCAAGAGGGCGTCACCTTTGCAGTGATCGATCCCGCGCTGGGCCGGATCATCGACCAGACGCTGGCGCAGATGCCCGCGGCGATCAAGCGCGAGATCGACACCCTCTGGAGTGCCAGCTCGCTCGAATTCGACCTCACCGACAAGCTCAATCTCTCCACGGCCGAGCGCGCGTGGATCGCCAGCCACCCGGAGGTGCGCTACCTGGTGGCGCGCGACTTCGTCCCGTTCCAGTTCGTCGACGCCAAGCAGCGCCCGGGCGGGCTCACCGAGCAGGTGCTGCAACTGATCGCGCAGCGCACCGGGCTGCGTTTCGTGCCTTACTGGCCGACCAGCGCCGCGGACGTGACCGCCGCGCTCGAGAACGGCTCGCTGGATGTGGTGCCGACCCTGCCGCTCAACCATCCCGCCACCAGCCACGCCCCGCTCTCGGTCAGCGCGCCCTATTTTTCCGGCAACTGGGTGGTTGTCACACGCGCCGGCAACGACAGCATCAAGAGCCTGCCCGACCTTGCCAACAAGGTGATCGCCGTGCCGCCATTCAACGGCGTCTACGATCTCGTGCGCGCCAACTACGCGGTGAACCAGCGCGAGGCCGGCTCGTACGAGGAGGCGTTCCGCATGGTCGCCACGGGACGCGCGGATGCCACCATCTCCAGTGCCTTCATGGCCGACTATATGCTCACGCGAACCTATGCCGGCCGGCTCAAGGTGGCGGCGGCCACGGGCGGCGTGCCGCTGGAAGTCGGCGTGGGTGTCAGCAACCAGCACCCGGAGTTGCTGGACATCATCAACAAGGCCATCCTCAGCATCTCGCGCGACGATCTCGGCGCCATGCGCGCACACTGGACGGAAATCCGCTCGCCGGGCTTCACCTGGCGCCAGTTCATGCCGTGGCTGATGGCGGGCGCGGCCGCCCTGCTGCTGGTGAGCCTGCTGTTTCTGGCGTGGGTGACCTCGCTGCGGCGCCAGGTAACCCAACGCACCGCGGCCGAGCATGCCTTGCAGGACCAGGTTGCATTCCAGACGGCGGTGCTCGACGGCATTCCCCAGCCTATCTACCTGCGCGACAACCAGTTCCGCATGATCACCTGCAACACCGCCTACGAAGCGGCGCTGGGCACGACGCGGCGGGCGCTGGCCGGGACCGGGCCGGCCTTCGTGCGCTCCGCCGTCAACCCCGATATCAGCCACGAAGAACTGATGGCGGTGTATCAGCGCGTGTTGCGCACCGGCCTGCCGTTCAGCGCCGATCGCCAACTGACCATCGGCGGCGAGTTGCGCAGCGTGATCAGCTGGGTGGTGCCGCTGCGCCGCGCCAATGGCGGCACGGCCGGGATCGTCGGGGGCTGGATCGATGTAACGGAACGCCAGCAGATGCTGGCCGAACTGGCTGCGGCCAAGAATCGCGCCGAGGCGGCCAACCGCGCCAAGTCGACATTCCTGGCCTCGATCAGCCATGAGATACGCACGCCGATGAACGCCATCCTCGGGATGCTGGAACTGGTGCTGACGCGCCTGCACGCCCACAACGAGGATCGCGAGCAACTCGACGCGGCGCATGGCGCGGCAACATCGCTGCTGTCGCTGCTGGACGACATCCTGGACCTCTCCAAGATGGAGGCCGGCAAGTTCACGCTGCAACCCCGTGCCGCCAGCCTGCGCCAGGGCCTGCATGAAGTCGTGCAGATGTTCGGTCCCGTCGCCTCGCACAAAGGCCTGGCCTTGAACGTCAGCGTGAGCGATGCCGTGGCGCCGGTGCATCGCGTGGATATCCTGCGCATGAAGCAGGTCATCAGCAACTTTCTATCCAATGCCATCCGCTTTACCGAGCGCGGCAGCGTGGATATCCGGCTCGACGGCGCTGCCTCGCGGGGATCCTCGCAAGCGCTGTGCCTCAGCATCAAGGACACCGGCATCGGCATTCCCGCGGAGGCGATCGGCAAGCTGTTCCGGCCCTTTTCCCAGGTGGAGTCAACCGAGCGCACGAATACCGGCGGCACCGGCCTCGGCCTGTCCATCGCACAAAACCTGGTACGCAAGATGGGAGGCGAGATCACCCTGGAGAGCGAGCCTGGACACGGCACGCAGGTGCTGGTGCGCCTCAGCCTGGAGGTCTCGGCCTCGCTGCCCCAGGCAGACGCGCCGGCGAGCGGCAATGCGGGCATCGCGCTGTTTGCGCCCGGCGCCCGGGTGCTCATCGTGGACGACCACGCGCCCAACCGGCTTTTGATGGAGCGCCAGCTTGAGCGGCTTGGCGTTGCCGTGGATACGGCGGAGAACGGCGCCCTCGCCTTGCAGGCACTGCTGCGACGTCCGCCGGACCTGATCATCTGCGACTGCATGATGCCGGTGATGGATGGCTTCAGCCTGACGCAGGCGATTCGCGCGCGCAAGGATGCCCTGCGCAGCATCCCGATCATCGGCTGCACCGCGAGCGCGCAGAGCGAGGATCACCTGCACGCGCTGGCCGCGGGAATGAGTGAAGTGATGGTCAAGCCGGTGGGACTGGCCACGCTGGAACGCGCGCTACGCGGGCATCTGCGCCGCGCACGTGGCACGGCGAAAGGCGATGGCAAGCCGGGCTAGCGTCCCGTTTCCGTCGTGGGCGCGGTGGCACCGTCGAAACAGTTCTGAAGCTGTCTAGCCCGCTGACGCGGGGGTGTCTCTTTAGGGCGGGGTTTTGATGCTTCTAAACACAACGTCTTAAATAATGCAGCATAGTCGTCGTAGTACCTCGTTTGGTCTCTTCCATTGCTGGAAGCAGGCGTCGACTGCCGAGAGAAC
>FTGR01000592.1_pt1 | contig 13717 bp, 9 predicted proteins | sample 1640751 | NCBI WGS metagenome assembly FTGR01 (sample SAMEA3914789, study PRJEB12502) | metagenome | biome: forest; material: soil | place: Canada | collected 2011-07-03 | depth 0.3 m
CACCTTGACGGCTCGCTTCGCATCGCGCTGGGGTGATTCCCGCCTGACTGGCGGGAATCACGGCCGAACCGAATCGATGTCCCAACTCTCCTGCCGGTTCGCTCCCCTCTCCCACTTGTGGGGGAGGGGCCGGGGGAGAGGGCGGGCGCTCGCTACTTCGTGGTGATTCCAAACCGTGGGGTTTCCTAACTGACAATCCCCAGATGCCAGGGCACAAACTCGTTGTCGCCCAGCCCGAGTGCTTCGCTCTTGGTCGGATGTCCCGAGGCGGCTTCCAGGATGTGTTCAAAAATCCGTTGCCCCATCTGTTCAACACTCACTTCGCCGTCCAGCACCAGCCCGCAATTGATATCCATATCGCCTTCGAGCCGCGTGTACATCGGCGTATTGCTCGCCAGCTTGATGGTGGGCGCGGGCTTGGAGCCGAACATCGACCCTCGCCCGGTGGTGAAGCAGATCAGGTTGGCCCCGCTGGCGATCTGGCCGGTGGCGGCGACGGGGTCGTAGCCGGGGGAGTCCATGAAGACGAAGCCGGCTTGCTCGATGGGCTCGGCGTATTCATAGACGGCTTGCAGCGGCGTGGTGCCGCCTTTCATGGCGGAGCCGAGTGATTTTTCGAAGATGTTGGCCAGGCCGCCTTGCTGGTTGCCGTGGCCGACCACGCCGTTGAACTGGGCATTCTGGCCTGCGGTGTAGCGTTCCCACCAGGCCAGGCGGTCCAGCAGTTTCTGGCCGACTTCCGGCGTGACGGCGCGGCGCGTGAGCATGTACTCGACGCCGTGGATCTCGGGGGTTTCCGACAGGATGGCGGTGCCGCCGTGGCGCACCAGGATGTCCATGGCCGCGCCCAGCGCCGGGTTGGCGCTGATGCCGGAGAAGCCGTCCGAGCCGCCGCATTCCAGGCCGATCTTGAGGTGGCTGGCGGGCACGGGCTCGCGCGTGGCGGTGTTGGCGCCGGGCAGCATTTCCTCGATGGCGCGGATGCCGGCCTGGATGGTGGCCGCGGTGCCGCCGCTGTCCTGCATGACCATGGTGCGCACGTGGCTGCCGGGCACCAGGCCTTGCGACTCCATCAGGCCCGCTACCTGGTTGCGCTCGCAGCCCAGGCCCACGATCAGCACGCCGGCCAGGTTGGGGTGGCGCGCATAGCCGGCCAGGGTGCGCCGCAGCACGTCGAAGTGCTCGCTGGGCGAGGACATGCCACAGCCGCTCGTTTGCGCAAAGGCGGCCACGCCATCCACATTGGGGTAGGCCGCCATGCGCTCGGGCGTGAAGTAGTCGGCGATATGCCGGATCACCGTGGCCGAGCAGTTCACCGACGACAAAATGCCGATGAAGTTGCGCGTGCCGACGCGGCCGTCGGGCCGCACGAACCCCATGAAGGTGGCGCGCTCGGCTTCGGGCACATAGTCCACCGGCCGCACATCCTGGCAGAAGCCCGGATCGCGATAGAAATCCACCAGCGCCAGGTTGTGCGAATGCACGTGATCGCCGGCCTCGATGTCGCGCTCGGCCACGCCGATCACGGTGTCGAACTTGCGGATCTGCGCTCCCTTGGCAATGGCGCAAGCGGCGATCTTGTGCCCCGCGGGCACTTGCGCGCGCACGCGCAGGCCTAGTTCAGGCAGGCTCTGGCCAAGGCTCAGGGCGTCCCGGGCAATCAGGACGTTGTCGTTCGCATGCAGGCGGATCAGGGCGGCGGAGTTCACGTTGGGTCAGCCTTGTTGCAGCAGTTCTTTGAGCTTGAGGCGCTGGATCAGGTGGGTTTCCTGGTCGTACACCGTGCTGATGTAGCGCTTGTATTCCGGGCCGTCCAGGTACATGACCGGCGCATCGATACGGGCCGCGACCTGCTGGAATTCCTTGCTGGCCACGGCTTGGCGGAAGGCGTCGCGCAGTTTCTTTTCCACGGCGGGATCCAGGCCGACGGGCGCGCCGATGCCGTTGGGCGCTTCCACCACCACGTTGTAGCCCAGTTCCTTGAGCGTCGGCGTGTCCTTGAAGCGCGGCGTGCGCTGGTCGCCCCAGGTGGCCAGCAGGCGCAGCTTGCCGGCTTCCACGTGGGGCGCCCACGAGCTGGAATCGGCCAGCAGGTCGACCTGCCCGGCGAGCACGTCCTGCAAGGCCTGCGCGCCGCCCTTGTAGGCAATGGCATTGAAGCGCACACCAGCGGCCTGGGCGAATTCCTCCATGCCCACGTGGGTGGCGCCGCCGATGCCGGCATGCGCATAGGTGAGCTTGCCGGGATGCGCCTTGGCTTCGGCCACGACTTCCTTGAGCGACTTGAAGCGCGAGTTCGCCGGCACCGCGATGCCGAAGGTCTGGCCGGAAGTGCGGGCCAGGTAGGTCAGCTCGCTGCGCGGGTCCAGCTGCAGCATGCCGAGTTGCGAGAAGCGCGTCACCGAGATCGGCACCTGGCCGATGGTGTAGCCGTCCGGCTTGGCGCGGGCCAGCGCCTTGGTGCCGATCATGCCCGATGCGCCGGCGCGGTTCTCCACCACGATGGATTGCTTGAGTACGCCCGACGCCACCTGGCACAGCGCGCGCATCGACTGGTCGGCGGTGCCGCCGACAGGCCACGGGCAGATAAAGGTGATGGGCCGCTCCGGGTACTCGGCGGCACGCGCGAAGCCAGGCAGCAACAGGCCGGCAGTGCCGGCCGTGGCGGCAGCGGCGCCGCTGATGAGCAGGCGGCGTCGCCCGTGATTGATGCCGTGGGGTGCGGTCATGTGTCGTCCTCGCAGGAGTCGTTATTGGAGTCATGGGCCGATGGCAACATTCCATCGGTCAGGCAGGATTGTGGCAAAGCCCTTCATAACAATCCAATCAATGATCGGAATGGCTTCATAACCTTAAAGTTAAGTAGAATCGCGTCATGCCCCAGATCGACCGCGCGCTGCGCTCCAACATCAAGCTACGCCACCTGCAACTGGTGGTGGCGCTGGACGAATTCCGCCATCTCGGCCACACCGCCGAGTTTCTCTCCGTCAGCCAGCCGGCCGTCTCCAAGATGCTCACCGAGGTGGAGAAGGCGCTGGGGCTGACGCTCTTCACGCGCTCCACGCGCGGCACCGAGCCCACGCCGGCGGGCGCCTCGCTGGTACGCTTTGCCCGCTCGGTGCTGGCGCAATACGAGCGCACGCGCGACGAGATCGCCGCGGAGGCCAGCGGCGCCGCCGGGCGCACCCGGGTGGGGTCGATGGGCGCGGCCTTGCCGGTGCTGCTGGCGCAAGCCGTGGGCCTGCTCAAGCAGCGCTCGGCCCAGGCCACCGTGCTGGTGGAGGAGGGCGACCTGCCCCACCTGCTGCCCAAGCTGCGCATCAGCGAACTGGACCTGATCGTCGGGCGGCTGGAGCCCGGCTACGCCGCGCCGGACCTGATCACCGAGCCGCTCTATAACGAGCCGATGGTGGCGGTGGTGCGCGCCGGCCACGCGCTGGCGGGCAAGCGCGCGCCGGGCTGGGCGGACCTGGCCGGCATGCCTTGCGTGGTGCCGCCGCCGTGGGCCTCGCTGCGGGTCAAGATCGAGCAGGAGTTCTACCGGCACGGGCTGCAGCCGCCGACCGACCTGATCGAGTCGTCGTCCTACCTGGCGATTTCTACCTTCGTCACCCAGCTCGACGCGGTGGGCTTCCTGGCCAGGTCGGTGGGGCAGCAGTTCGAGCGGGAAGGCCGCTTCCATGTCCTGCCCATGGACGTGCCCCTGGAGCTGCCGCCGGTGGGCGTGATCACGCTGCGCGAGGGGCGGCCCACGCCCAGCAGCATCCAGTTGCTCGAATGCCTGCGCGCGGCGGCCGGGCAATTCGCCGCGCCGCCTGCGGGTGAGAAGAAGGCCGCGGACAAGACGGGGCGCGCGGCGCGGCGGGCACGATAGGCGCGTCGCGCCGAGGGCGAGCAAGGCAGGGCACGCGGCCGCTTCCGGCACCCCTGCGCATATCCATATCTGAAAGCATTTGTTGTGGGCACCCTTGCGATCCCGCAACATGCCCGCTCGCTTTTCGTTTTCCCCTTCCTCTTTCTTGTCTCTTATGGCCCCCCGCCTCTACCGCATGCATTCCCTCGAGCGATCCCCGCTGCTTCACCGTCTTGCGGCCGCCTTGTGCGCCGTCTTTTCCCTGGCAGCCGTTCCCGCCCACGCCGACGCCACGCTCGACAAGATCAAGCAGCGCGGCAAGCTGGTGGTTGGCGTGATCCTGTCAGGCCCGCCGTTCGGCACCATCGACCCGGCCACGCAGAAGCACATCGGCTATAACGTAGAGCTATCCGAGGGCGTGGCCAAGGGCCTGGGCGTGGCGCTGGAAACCATCCAGGTGCAGCCGTCGAATCGTGTCCAGTTCCTGCAGCAAGGCAAGGTCGATATCCTGATCGCCAACATGCAATGGACCCAGGAGCGCAGCGAGATCCTGTCCTTCGTGCCCACGCCGTTCGAGGAGGTCGGCGGTGCTGCCATCGCGCGCAAGGGCAGCGGCATCGCCAGGTGGGAAGACGTCAAGGGCAAGCCCGTCTGCGTCTCGCAAGGCAGCAACTTCACCAAGCCCCTGGCCGAGCAATATGGCGCGCAGATCAAGGCGTTCCGGGGGCAGCCCGAGTCGCTGCTGGCGCTCAAGGGCGGCAACTGCGTGGCGGCCGTGCACGTCAGCCCCACGCTGCGGGACCTGGTGGACGGCAACGCCGACTGGAAGGACTTCGAGATCGTCTCGCTGCGCGACCTGATCCCGTCGCCGTCTGTGATCTGGCTGCGCAAGGGAGAAGCCGATACGCAGGCCGCCCTCGATCGCATCGTGCAGGACTGGCATCGCACCGGCTGGCTGATCGAGGTCGAGAAGAAGAACGGCATGACGCCCACGCCGCTGCTGCGCCAGCTGCACGAGAAATTCCGCAAGATCCCCGCCTGAGGCATTGCCACGGCGGATGAAACCAGTACTTGCCCGATCAGCGGGATTCAGCGCGGCCTGGCGAGCAGGTACTTCGCCAACGCGTGAAACGCCGGGATCGTCGTCGGGTCGTTGGCGGCATTGCCGGCCACCGGGTTCGATGCGTAGCGCACGATCACCATCTCGGCCTTCGGGTCGATATAGATGCGCTGGCCATGCACGCCGCGGGCCATGTAGGCGCCGTGCTCGTTATGGGTGACCCACCACATGTCGCGATAGCTGCCGCCCTTTAGCAGCGGATAGTCGGCCTTGGCAAACGCGGCCTTGTCGCCGCCGCGCCGGATGTCGTCGATCACCGCCTTTGGCAGGATCTGCTGTCCGTTGAACTTGCCGTCGCGGCGCAGCATCTCGCCAAAGCGCGCCAGGTCGCGCAGGCCGGTGTTCAGGCCGCCGCCGGCAAAGGGCGTGCCGATGGAGTCGATGGTAAAGTACGCATCCTGCTCCGCGCCCAGCCGGCGCCAGATACGCTCGGACAGCAGCTCGGCCACCGAGCGTCCGGTCACGCGTGCAATGACCCAGCCCAGCGCATCGGTATTGACAGTCTTGTAGCCAAACGCCGCGCCGTGCTCGCCTTGCGGCTGGATGGCCTGGAGCGATTCATAGTAATTGCGCGGGCCGGTGTAGTCCTTGGGCTTGGGCAGCGGGCTGCCCGCCTGGGCGTGCATCCAGACCTCGGCGTCGGGGTCCGCGTAATCCTCGCTGTATTTGAGCCCCGTGGTCATGTCCAGCACCTGGCGCACCGTGGCATTGCCGAATGCCGATCGGGCCAGCTCCGGCACGTAGTCCGCCACGCGCTTGCTCGCATCCAGGCGGCCTTCTGCGACCAGCATGGCGCCGAGCGTGCCGATGACCGACTTGGTGACCGACATGGCCGCATGCTGGCCGTCGTCCCTTAGCGCGTCAAGGTAGCGCTCATAGACGATGCGCCCGCGATGCAGCACCACGATGCCATCGGTGTAGTTGGCCGCCAGGGATTGCGCCCAGGTCATCGGCTGGGTGGCGCCGATCGGCAGGAACTGCAGCGCGTCGATATCGGTGTGCAACGCGCGCGGCAGCGGCACCGGCGCGACAAGCCCGCGCGAGACGTTGACGGTGGGCATCAGCTCCCGGAAGTGCGACACGCTCCAGCGCAGGGCGGGGAATTGCCAATAGCTGCCGTCGTCGAAGCGTACCGTGCGCTCGGGCGGCGGTGGCGCGCCTTTCATCCAGCCAAGGCCGGCGGGATCGCTGGCGGCGGCGTCGGGCACCGATGGCACCGGTGCATCGGCGGCCCATGCCATGGGCATCAGCCCGAAACCGCAAAGGGCCAGCGCGATCGCCGCGCGGCGGGGAACGCCGTTGCTCATCTTCAAGACCACCTCCAAAAGTCAAAGGGCTCTCGTGCAAGCAGCCCCGGGCAATATAAACCATGCGATAACGGAGCCGGCCTATGACGCACCACATTGCGGCGTCGTCCTGCCCGCAGGCACTGATTTAGGTCCAGGCGCGCCGCCCCATGGTGCGGCGCGCCTGGGTGCCCTGCATGCGTCTTCGGCCCGCGAAGGCGCCCTGATCCCCAATTTCCCCGATTGGTAAGAGGAATCTATTTTTCTTCTTACATGGCATGTCTCCTGCTTTGTTGGTCTGCACGCCTTCATGTATACAACCCGGATACAAGCGATGACCAGCAAGACTCCTCTGCGCCGATCCGCCGCCAGCCTTGGCAGTTGCCGGACCCTGCCTGACTGGCAACAGCTTTACAAGACGCAAGGCGCCTCGCCGCTGGACGCGCTCGCTCCGTTCCTGGACCTGGACGCAGGCGATCCGGCCTGGATCGCGCGCCTGGATGCGGCGCGGCTGCAGTCCCAGCTGGCTGCGCTGGAGGCTCGGGTTGAAGAGGCGGGCGGCAAGCTCGATGCGTTTCCCCTCTACGGCGTGCCGTTCGTGGTGAAAGACAACATCGACGTGGCAGGGTGGCCCACCACGGCGGCGTGTCCCGCGTTTGCGTATGTGGCCGAGCGCGATGCCGGCGCGGTGGCGCGGCTGCGGGCGGCCGGGGCCATCGTGGTGGCCAAGGCGAACCTGGATCAGTTCGCCACCGGCCTGGTCGGGGTGCGCTCGCCCTACGGCGCGGTACCCAACAGCTTCGATCCGGCGTACGTCAGCGGTGGCTCCAGCTCGGGCTCGGCGTCTTCCGTGGCGCGCGGCTGGGTGCCGTTCTCGCTCGGGACCGATACAGCAGGCTCCGGGCGCATTCCCGCGGCATTCAACAATATCGTAGGCCTCAAGCCGACGCGGGGCTGGCTGTCCAGCGCCGGCGTGGTGCCGGCCTGCCGCACGCTGGACTGCGTTTCCGTGTTCGCGCTGACGGTCGACGATGCCGCGCTGGTGGCGGAGATCGCCGGCGGCTTCGACCATGCCGATCCTTACTCGCGCAGCTATCCGCTCAGCGCGCCTGCCGCGCTGGCGCCATCGCCCGTGCTGGGCGTTCCCGATCAGCTGGCGTTCTTTGGCGATACGCAGGCGCAGGCCAGTTTCAAGCAGGCTCTGGCGGACTTGCAGGCCATCGGCGCTAAGCTGGTGCCCGTTGATTTCTCGCCATTCGCCGAGCTGGCCGCGCTGCTTTACCAGGGCCCGTGGGTGGTCGAGCGCTTCCTGGCGGTGAGCCAGCTTCACGCCAGCCAGCCGGACGCGATCGATCCGGTCGTGCGCGCCATCGTCGAGGAGGCTGGCAGCTATAGCGCCATGGATGCGTTCAATGCCGAATACCGGCGGGCGGCGCTGACCCGCTCGATCCACGTAGCGCTGGCCAAGGTCGACGCGCTGGTGGTGCCGAGCGCGCCGTCGATCTATACGCTGGCCGCCGTGCAGGACGATCCGATCCGCCTGAACGCGCGGCTTGGCACCTATACCAACTTCACCAACCTGGCCGACCTGTCGGCGCTGGCGTTGCCGGCCGGTGCGCGCGAGGACGGCCTGCCGGCCGGCATCACGCTGGTTGCCCCGGCTTGGTCGGACCGCGCGCTGGCACGTCTTGGCCGGCAGTGGCAGGCGGCGCAAGCGCTGCCGCTGGGCGCCACCGGGCGGCCTTGTCCCGTTGATGCCCAGCGCGCTACGCCCGCCACGCCAGGGTCGGTCAGGCTGGCCGTGGTCGGCGCCCATCTCAGCGGCATGCCGCTCAACCACCAGCTGCTCACGCGCCACGCGGCCTTTGTGGAGGCATGCCGCACTGCGGCTTGCTACCGGCTCTATGCGCTGGCGGATACGACGCCGCCCAAGCCCGGGCTGGTGCATACCGGCGCGGGTGAGGGCGCGCCGATCGAAGTCGAGCTCTGGGATGTGCCCCTGGCCAGTTTCGGCGCGTTCGTGGCGGAGATTCCCGCGCCGCTTGGCATCGGCAAGCTGATGCTGGAAGACGGCCGGCAAGTCGCCGGGTTCATCTGCGAGCCCCGGGGCCTGGAAGGCGCCCGCGATATCACGGCTTTTGGCGGCTGGCGCGCCTATCTCGCCAGCAGCAACGTCCGCGTTAGCGCCAACTGACCCGGGAGCCGCGATGTTCCATACCGTACTGATCGCCAATCGTGGCGAGATCGCCGTGCGCGCCATCCGCACCTTGCGTGCCCTGGGGATCAAGAGCGTGGCCGTGTATTCGGATGCCGATCGCAATGCCGCGCATGCCCGGCTGGCCGATGTGGCCGTGCCGCTCGGCGGCGAGCGCGCGGCGGATAGCTACCTGGTGGCCGAGCGCGTGCTGCAGGCTGCGTTGGATACCGGCGCGCAAGCCGTGTTTCCGGGCTACGGCTTTTTGTCGGAGAGCGCGGAGTTTGCGAAGGCCTGTGACGCGGCGGGACTGGTCTTCATTGGCCCGACGCCGCACCAGCTCCGCGAGTTTGGCCTCAAGCACCGTGCGCGCGAGCTGGCGGCGCAGGCGGGGGTGCCGATGACGCCGGGCACTGGCTTGCTCTCCAGCCTGGAACAAGCCCTGCGCGAGGCCGGGCGCATCGGCTATCCCGTCATGCTGAAGAGCACCGCCGGTGGCGGTGGCATCGGCCTGTCGCGTTGCGCCAACGACGCTGAGCTGAGCGCGGCCTTTGACAGCGTGCAGCGGCTGGGCGAGCAGTTCTTCAAGGATGGCGGGGTCTTTATCGAGCGCTGCCTGGACCGCGCGCGGCATATCGAGGTGCAGATCTTCGGGGACGGCGCGGGCCGCGTGGTGGCGCTGGGCGAGCGGGATTGCTCCACGCAGCGCCGCAACCAGAAGGTGGTGGAGGAAACCCCGGCGCCGCATCTGAGCGAGGCAACGCGCCGTGCGCTGCATCGGGCCGCGATCCAGCTGGGCGAATCTGTCAGCTACCGGTCTGCCGGCACGGTGGAGTTCATCTACGACGTGGAGCGGGAGGCGTTCTACTTCCTCGAGGTCAACACCCGGCTGCAGGTGGAGCATCCCGTGACCGAGCTGGTCACCGGGCTGGACCTGATCGCCTGCATGCTGAAGGTGGCGGCGGGCGATGCGCTGGACTGGGACGCCATCTCGCGGCCGCCGCAGGGGGCGGCCATGGAGGTGCGGCTCTATGCGGAGGATCCGATCAAGCAGTTCCAGCCCTCGCCGGGCACGCTGACCGAGGTGGTTTTTCCTGATGGCGTGCGCGTCGACGGGTGGGTCGAGACCGGCACGCAGGTGTCGGCCTTTTACGATCCGCTGCTGGCCAAGCTGATCGTCCACGGCCCCACCCGCGAAGCCGCGCGCGAAAAACTCGCGGCAGCGCTGGCCGCCACGCGCCTCTGCGGCATCGCCACCAACCTGGACTTCCTGCGCCAGATCGTCGATTCGCCCGAGTTCTCCGCGGGCCGGGCCTTCACGCGCATTCTCGACAGCTTTCCCTACGCGCCGGCAGTCATCGAGGTGATGGAGCCTGGCACCTACACCAGCATCCAGGACGTGCCCGGCCGCATGGGTTACTGGCATGTCGGCGTGCCGCCGTCCGGACCGATGGACGACTACGCTTTCCGGCTGGCCAACCGCATCGTTGGCAATCACCCGGGCGCCGCCGGGCTCGAATGCACGCTGGTGGGGCCACGCCTGCGCTTTCACAGCGCGGCCCTGGTGGCGCTGACCGGCGCGCCTTGCGCAGCGACGCTCGACGGGATGGATGTCCCGTTCTGGGTGCCGATCAGCGTAGCCCCGGGACAGGTCCTGGCGCTCGGCAAGGCCACGCAAGGCTGTCGCACCTATCTTGCCGTGCGCAATGGCTTTGACGTGCCGGTCTACCTTGGCAGCCGGTCCACTTTCGCGCTCGGGCAGTTCGGCGGGCATGCCGGGCGCACGCTGCGGCCAGGCGATATGCTCCCGATCGGCCAGCCGCATCTGGCGGGGTCCGGCATCGAAGCACCCATGACGCAGCCGCAGGCGGCACCCGCGGCGCTGATGCCGGCCTACGGCCAGCATTGGGATATCGCGGTCCTGTACGGCCCGCATGGTGCCCCGGACTTCTTTACGTCGGCCTCCATGGAGACGTTCTTCGCCACGGACTGGGAGGTGCACTACAACTCGAACCGCCTCGGCGTGCGCCTGGTCGGGCCCCGGCCCGAATGGGCGCGGCGCGATGGCGGCGAGGCGGGGCTGCACCCATCCAACGTGCACGACTGCGAATACGCGATCGGCGCCATCAATTTCACCGGCGACTTCCCGGTGATCCTTACCAACGACGGCCCGAGTCTGGGCGGCTTTGTCTGTCCTGTGACGGTCGCCAAAGCGGAGCTGGGGAAAGTCGGCCAGCTCAAGCCGGGCGACCGGATCCGCTTCCGGCCAATCAGCTTCGATGCCGCGCGTGCCCTGCAGGCGGCCCAGGACCAGGACATTGCCGGGCTGCGGCAAACAGCGCGCACGCCATCGCTGCCGGCGCCGGCGCGCGCCACCGCCATCCTTGCCGGGCGCGCGGCCAGCGGGCATCACCCGGCCATCGCCTACCGCCAGGCGGGCGATGGCTACCTGCTGCTGGAGTACGGCGAGAACGTGCTCGATATCGGCCTGCGGCTGCGGGTGTACCTGATGATGGAAGCGCTCAAGGCGCAGCCGGTAGACGGCGTGCTGGAGCTATCGCCCGGCGTGCGCTCGCTGCAGGTCCGCTACGACGGCCAGCGCATTCACCAGGCGGCCTTGATCGAGGCGCTGCTTGCCATCGAGGCCAGCCTGCCGGACGTGGCCACGCTGAAGATCCCCACGCGCGTGGTGCACCTGCCGATGGCCTTCGAGGACGCTGCCACGCTGGATGCCGTGCAACGCTACCGCGAGACGGTCTGCGCGGATGCGCCGTGGCTGCCGAACAATGTCGACTTCATCCAGCGCATCAACGGCTTGGCGCATCGCGACGAGGTGCGGGAAATCGCGTTCTCCGCGCGCTATCTGGTGCTGGGGCTGGGGGATGTCTACCTGGGCGCGCCCTGCGCCGTGCCGCTTGATCCGCGGCACCGGCTGCTGACCTCCAAGTACAGCCCGGCACGCACCTTTACTGCGGAAGGCACGGTCGGCATCGGCGGGGTTTATATGTGCATCTACGGCATGGACTCCCCGGGCGGCTACCAGCTGATCGGGCGCACGCTGCCGATCTGGAACAAGTTTCTCAAGAACCCGGTGTTTGAGCCGGGCGCGCCGTGGCTGCTGCGCTTCTTTGACCAGGTGCAGTTCTACCCGGTGGCAGAGCCGGAACTGGACCGGCTGCGCGAGGACTTCCGCGAGGGGCGCGCCACGGTGCGCATCGAGCACGATGTCTTCGACTATGCCGCGTACCGCCAGTCACTGGTGGACAGCGCGGACAGCATTGCCGCTTTCCAGGCACGGCAGCAGGCGGCATTCAGCGCGGAGGTTGCGCACTGGAAAGTCCATGAGGCCAACGCCGCGCCCATCGAGGTGCCGGCCGCCTTGCTCCATGACGAGCTCGACGGCCACGCCGTGACGGCGGAGATGAGCGGCAGCGTGTGGAAGGTGCTGGTGCAGCCGGGCGAGCAGGTGCGGGCCGGACAGCCGCTGCTGGTGGTAGAGGCCATGAAGATGGAGCTGACCGTGCGGGCACCCGTGGCAGGGACGTTGTCGGCCATGCGTTGCCGTGCGGGCTCGGCGATCAAGGTAGGCGACCGTCTCGCTTCGATCGCCTGACCTATCGCCTGACAGGCGCGGCTCAGCGCGGCTTGACGAACTTCAGCGTCATGCGATCCGATTCGCCGATGGCCATGAAGCTCGCGCGGTCGCGCTCGCCGCCGCGCAACGTGGGCGGCAACGACCACACGCCATCGGGATGGTCGTGGTCGTCGCGCGGGTTGGCATTGATCTCGCTGCGCCCGGCAAGCGCAAAGCCTGCCGCGCGGGCGTGGTCGATCACATAGTTCTCGGTGACGTAGCCGGTGGCGATCATCTGCTCCAGCGACGTGCCCGGCGCGGCCCGGTGCTCCTCCACGCCCAGCACGCCGCCGGGCTTGAGCACGGCGTAGAAGGCGCGCAGGCTGTCGTCCAGGTGGCCGTCCTTGATCCAGTTGTGGATGTTGCGGAAGGTCAGCACCAGGTCGGCGCCACCCGGCGGGGCGATATCGGTAAAGGCGTGCACCGGCAGCGTGCCGACCGTGACCTTGCCATAGCTGGCCGGATCCTGCGCCAGCTTTTTCTCGAAGTTCGCCCTTGAACGCTTGCCTTCTTCGCTCGCGTTCGGGGCGCTCACATCGTAATGGGCGGCATACAGCTTGCCGTGGTCGCGCAGCACCGGCGCCAGGATCTCCGTGTACCAGCCGCCGCCCGGCGCAATCTCGATCACCGTCTGGTCCGGCTGCAAGCCGAAGAACTGCAGGGTTTGCAGCGGATGGCGATCCGCATCCCGGGCCTTGTTGGCGGCGCTGCGCTGCGGGCCGGCAATGGTGGCGGCGAGTGCGTCGCCGCCGGTGGCGGGCGCAGCGTTGGCCGCGCAGGCCAGCGTGCCGGCCGTTGCCAGCAGCAGGGCTTGCCGCACGAAACGGCGCCGGGCAGGGGAGGGAGTCATGGCATTCCTTGCTGAAGGTGAGTGGTGGCTATCCGTAGCCGCCCCTGAATCTGGACGCAGCGCGGCCGGTTTGTCAAGCCGGCTGGCAACTGCGCCCCGGTTGCCGCCTGCCGCGCAGGAGGAAGCGTCTTTGGAAATGCGTTTTTATTCGTTCTCAATCCCGCGGCGTCATTTCATAGTTGAGGCGTGATGGCTATAGGCGGTTGCCGTCAACGACAAAGCGTGCATCGGGCAGGCGCAGCGCAAGCCCGCACGCGCACAACATGCTGCAAGGAGAGCGTTTCATGACAGTCGCAATGGAAGACAAGATCAAGCATCCCGTGCTGGAAGCCGCTCGCGGCGTGGCACGTTCTTCCGGACTGCCCTACGCCGGCCGCGTGACGCCGCAGCAGGCATGGGCGCTGTTCAGCGCCGGCGATGCCGTGCTGGTCGATGTGCGCACCGCGGAAGAACGCAAGTTCGTTGGCTATGTGCCCGATACCCTGCACGTGCCCTGGGCCACCGGCACAAGCCTGACCCGCAACCCGCGCTTTGCGCGCGAGCTCGAAGCCAAGACCGGCAAGGACGCCGTGGTGCTGCTGCTGTGCCGCAGCGGCAACCGCTCCGCGCTGGCGGCCGAAGCCGCCACCAAGGCGGGACTGCAGCACGTGTTCAATGTGCTCGAAGGCTTCGAAGGCGAGCTAGACGAGCGGCAGCGGCGCGGCAGGAGCGGCGGCTGGCGCTTTCACGATTTGCCGTGGATCCAGGACTGATGCGCCAAAGCCGTTTGAAATGACTACG
>FTGR01000557.1_pt1 | contig 13286 bp, 14 predicted proteins | sample 1640751 | NCBI WGS metagenome assembly FTGR01 (sample SAMEA3914789, study PRJEB12502) | metagenome | biome: forest; material: soil | place: Canada | collected 2011-07-03 | depth 0.3 m
CGATGAACGCCTCTACGCCAGCAGCCCGGACAACTTGCTCGCCGTAATCTGCGCACTCGACGACAGGCTAGACCGCGTGATGCTCTTCGGCCACAATCCAGAGTTCACCGACCTCGCGCACCGGCTATCGAGCACGATCATAGAGATGCCCACATGCCCACATGCCCACATGCGCCGTCGCCGAGTTCCGCTTCGACGCAAAAGCGTGGGTGGATGTCGCGGAGATCGGCCCGGCGAAGGTGAGGATGGACGCGCCGAAGAATTAGTTCAGACTTCGTCGCTTCGGCTGCCAGTCCCATTGTCCCCACGCAAGCACTGCCAAGAATCGCCTCGCCGGCCGGATCGCTCGGCTGACCTTGTAAGCGGCCATGATGCGCCCGGCCGCTTTCGCAGCAAAGATGGCCTGGCCGATATCACGGCCGGAACTGGTGACTAGTGCCGCCTTGCCGTCAAGTGTTCCCGTGTTTCTTCTCCTGAATTTGCTTGGGCTTACAAATGGCGACGACTGCGTCGCCCAGAATCTTGGTTTCGCCATACTGGTTGGCGGTCAGGATTTCCACTTTGATACGGCGCTCGCTGTCGACTTCGAACTTCTCCGTCACGCGCCCGCTGCAGGTGATGCGGTGGCCGAGGTGCGTGATGCCGACAAAGCGCACGCCAAACTGGCGCAGCTGGCGCTGATCCACCCACAGCGTTAGCAGGCGGCCCAGATAGGCCATCGACAGCATGCCGTGCGCGAACACGTCGGGCATGCCGGCGCGGCGCGCAAAGTCGATATCGATATGGATCGCGTTGTGATCGTTCGAGGCGCCGGCAAACAGCGCCAGCGTAGTGCGGTTGATCGGCTCCAGCGTCAGCGGGGGCAGAGTGTCGCCAACCTGGACCTGGTCGAAGCTCAGATTGCTCGGATTGCGCATTCGGGTTCTCCGGTTCAGCTGTTGCGTTGCACGAGCACGCTGCGTAGGTCGGCTACGAGTTCGCCGTCCTGGTTGGTCACGCGCGTCTCGCGCACCACGAAGTCCAGCGCGCCGCCTTTCTTCTCGTAGATGTCGGTGATACGCGCTTGCAAGTGCAGCGTGTCGCCGGCATACGCCATGCGGTGGTAGGTAAAGGACTGCTCGCCGTGCAGGATGCGCTCGACCTCGAGGCCGAGTTCGTCAAGCCAGGCGTTCGGCGGCTGCACCAGTTCTAGCGAGAACAGGAAGGTGGGCGGCAGCGGCAGGCCCGGGTGGCCGGCGTCGCGCGCGGCAGCTTCGTCGAGATAGATCGGCCTCGTCTCGCCGGTGGCCTTGGCGAAGAAGCGCAGTTGACTGGCGGCGGCGGTGGTGCGGAAATCCGCAATCACCTTGCCGATGAATTTCTTGTCGATCATGGGAAAGACTCCGTCTGGTCAGTGTTCAGCGCGATCAACATTGCAGCGTCCTTTGGTGCGTGAAGGTGGATGAGGGGGGATCGTGATCGAGGTTCAGCTCACGCTGTAGCCGCCGTTGACGGCGTAGGTCTGGCCGGATATCCAGCTGGATGCCGCGGAGGCCAGGAACAGGATCATGTTGGCTGCATCTTCCGGTTCGCCGAGGCGCCGGACGATATACTGACGCAACATCCGCTGCACCGCGGCCGTGTCGGCCAGCATCGACTGAACGCCCGGGGTGTTGATGCTGGCAAGCGCCACCGAGTTGACGCGGATGTTGTGTCCACCTACTGCCTTGGCGAGTGCGCGGGAGAAACCCGCGGCGCCTGCTTTGGCCGCCGAGTAGACCGCCAGGTGCGGCTCTCCGACGCGGCCGGCATCGGAAATGATGTTGATGATGCTGCCTCCACCACCGCCGCTGATGATGTGCGGCAGGGCTGCGCGGCACATCACCAGGACGCCTTGAAGGTTGGTTCCCAGCCATCGATTCCAGTCGTCCGGGCCGGTCTCCCAGAACGGTGGAAAGCTCTCCGGCGTGCCCCCGGGGCCTGCATTGCCGGCGTTGTTGACCAGGATGTGCAACCCGCCGGCCGCTTGCCGGGCGCGATCCACGGCGGCGGTCATTGCATCGTAGTCACACACATCGCCGGCCAGGACAATGGCGCGTGCGCCCAACGCCTCGACTTCGGCGGCCACGGCCTCGGCCTTCTCGGCGACGAAGTCATTGATGATCACCGTCTTGCAGCCGTGGTTGGCAAAGTGGAGTGCCGTCTGGCGGCCGACGCCTTGTCCGGCGCCTGTGATGAGTGCGACGCGCTGATCGAGTTGGAGCAGGTTCTGCATGGAGTGGTCCTGAGTGTGAGGAGGCATTGATCAGTACACGAGATCGAGGATTTCGAAGATCTGTGACGCGCTGTGGATGGGCCTTGGGTTGCCGTCGCACCCAGGATGGGCAAGCATGGTGAGCGACTTTTCTGCGATCAGGCTGAAGTGCTCACGCTGGATTCCCAGATCTCTCAAGCTGCCGGGCTGCCCGAGATGGCGCACCAGCGTCGCCACCGCGGCTGCGGCGGACTCGTTGGTCTCGGCGCCCATGGCATGTGCAATCTGCGCCTGACGCCCGTTGTCCGCTGACGCATTCCAGGCGAGCACTCCGGGCAGCAGCACGCAGGAGGTATGACCGTGCGGCACGCCGAACGCGCCCCCGAGCACGCGTCCGATCACGTGACTGGCCCCAATGGGGACGCCGGCCACGGGGCCGGAGACCGCCAGCCAAGTGCCGAGCTGGCAGTCGAGGCGGTGGGCGGGCTTGTCCGGCTCGGCGATGAATGAGCGCAGGCCCTGTGACAGCAGCTTCAGTCCGTGCAGGGCCATTGCATCGGCATACGGCGACGGGCGGGACGAACATAGGGTCTCGACACAATGGTCGATCGAGCGAATTCCTGTCGACGCAAGCAGCCAGTCGGGTGTGTCGCGGGTCGCGCCCGGATCAAGTACCACGAGCGATGGCACATAGAGCGGATGCTCGAACAGTTGCTTGCTGCCGGTTCGCGTGTCGGTGACGCCGGCCAGATGGGTGAACTCGGCGGCGGACAGAGTGGTCGGCACCGCGATCATGCGCACCGCATGCTCACCACGCAGCGTGTCGGCGAAGTCGCCGGCCTGCAGCCGGTCGATGCCCTCGTCGTCGTGTAGGTTGAGCCACAGACAGGCCAGCATGAGCTTGGCACTGTCGATGACCGAACCGCCTCCCACAGCGACGATCACATCCGCACCAGCCTGGCGTGCCTGCGACGCGCCCGCCAGAACGTCGGCGCGCGGTGAGTGTGCCGTGCATTCTGAAAAAACGCCTGCGCAGGCGGCACCCAATGCCTCCTTCACGCCGGACAGTAGTTGCGAATCGGTCAGCGAACGGTTGGTGACGATCAAGGCGCGGCGCAAGCCCTTGGTCTGCATGTGCAGCGCCACCACCTCGGCGGCGGGACGCCCCCATATCAACGCGTCCTGACGGGAAAAATGATGTTGGCCCTGGGTCGGATGCATCTTTCAGGCTCCCAGGTAGCGCGGCTGCCGCTTCTGCGCGAAGGCCGCGAGGCCTTCGTTGCGATCGTGAGAGTGCGCATGCAGTTCACACATGTCGATCTCCGCGCGCAGCGCGACCTCCAGCGGCTGTGCCAGGCCCTGTTGCAGCAGGCGTTTCATGCGTCCCAGGCCGAGCGCGCTCTTGTCGTTGCAGCGTGCTACCAACTCTTCGACGCACCCACGAAGGTTCTCAGGCTCGCTCAGAAGATCGACCAGCTGCCATTGCCAGGCCGTGGCCGCGCTGAGCAACTCACCTGTGAACATCAGGTACTTGGCGCGTGCCACGCCGATGCGGCGGGGCAGCCGCACCGAACCGCCGCCGCCAGGCAACTGCGCGTATTTCGCGTGGCCCTCGCCGAGCCTGGCTCGTGGATCGGCCACGATGAAATCGCAGCACAGCGCGACTTCCAGTCCGCCGGCCATCGTCACGCCATTCAATGCGGCAATGGTGGGCTTGGGAAATTGCTCCAGGCGCGAGAATACGGCGCCGGCACGCTCGAGGAACAGCTTCAGGGCGGCGCCGGCGTCCCGGCCCTGATCCGCCTCCAACACGGCCTTCAGGTCGGCGCCTGCGCAAAAGGCTGGGCCGTCGCCGGTGATTACCAGTGCGCGCACAGATGGGGCCTCGGCCGCCGAGAGCGCGGCGTCCATTTGTTCCACCATGTCAGGCGTCAGGGCGTTGAAGGCCTGCGGTCGATTGAGTCGTACCCACAGGATGGAATCCCGCTGTTCGACCACGAGGGAAGGGTTGTCTGGGGTCATTGATTTCTCCATGGTTCTTCAAACTTTCCGGTCGCGTCCGCGCCAGAACGGATCACGAATCTCGCGTCGCACGACCTTGCCGACCGCGCTGCGCGGAAGCGCCTCCATCACCTGGATTTTCTTGGGCGCCTTGACGCTGCCGAGGTGCTGCTTGGTGTAGGCGATGAGGGCGGCTTCGTCGAACTCCGCGCCAGGCAGCAACTCGACCACCGCCAGCACGGCTTCGCCCCACTTGTCGTCGGGCACGCCGACAACCGCGCAGTCCTTGACAGTCTGGTGCGCCATCAGGACCTGCTCGACCTCGGCTGGAAAGACGTTGAAGCCTCCGCTGATGATCATGTCCTTCTTGCGGTCGACGATGTAGATAAAGCCGTCGGCGTCCTTGAAACCGATGTCTCCGGTGTGATGCCAGCCGAACAACTGGGCTTCGGCGGTCGCCTCGGGGTTGTCGTGGTAGTGATCCATGACGATGTCACCGCGCACGACGATCTCGCCTTGCTCCCCTGCGCCCAGCAGCTTGCCGGCCTCGTCCATGATGGCCACGCGCACCATCGGGCCCTCGCGTCCGGCACTGCGCAGCCGGCGTTCGAGCTGGGGATTGGCCAGAGCCTCGGCATGGTCCTGCGCCGAAAGGAAGGTGCAACACATCAGCGCCTCGCTCTGGCCATAGCCCTGGGCGAGTACCGGGCCGAACAGCGCCATGGCCTCGCGCAGCTTCTGAACGGACATGGGCGCTGCGCCATAGAGCAACGAACGCAGGGATGAGTAGTCGTGCTTGCGCACATCGGGATGTGCCAGCATCATGTAGATGATGGTGGGCGGGAGGAAGACGGTGGTGGCCCGCGAGTCCGCCAGGGCTTTGAGAATCGCCCCTGGCTCGGCGGCGTGCTGCAGCCAGTTTGTGCCGCCGTGAGCGAGCAGTGCCATGGCGTAGATGCCGGCAGCGTGCGTCAACGGCGCCACCACAAGGTGGATCGGCGCTTCACCGACCGGTAGCAGGGCATCGAAGCTGGCGATCATGGAGGTGAATGCCAGTTGCGAAAGCACGATGCCCTTGGGCTTTCCTGTGGTGCCGCTGCTCATCAGGATCGCCGCGGGCGAGTTCGATCCGAGCAGGGGGAAGTTGTCCGCAAAGGGCGTGCGCTGCGACCACTCGATAAGGCCCGGCAGGGCGCCGATGTCTCGGTCGATGCCAATCACGCCCTTCAGCGACGGTACCGCCGCGCGCGCGGCGGTTGCGGCCTCGGCCAGACTGCTATGCACGAAGAGCCAGTCAACACCCAGTGCCGCCAACGCGTCATGCGTGGAACTGGCACTGTTGCGGTGGCTCACTGGGACCCAGAGGCAACCCGCCCTCAGCGCACCATACTGTGCCGCGAGCACCAGTGCATGGTTGGGGCTATAAATGGCCACTTTCGCACCGGGCCTCAGGCCTGCATGGATCAGCGCCGAGGCGACCTGGTCCACCAACTTGGCCATTTCGGCGTAGGTCCAGCGTCGATCGCCATCCACGACCACGGCCCGGTCTGGATAGCGCTCCACGCCTTTGAGGAAGAAGTCGATCAATTGCATTGCTTGGCTCCGTGGTTGGGGCATCCTGCGGCCGGGTGAAGGTGATGAAGAAGTGAGGGCATTTTGACTTTGCGGTTCTATAATACGACTATGAAGTACTGATTTGATTAACATCTCGTATCCACGAAACTCAATGACGGAGACCTGCCTTGCCACGCTGGAACAACTCCATGCAGACCCGCGATGAAGTCCAAAGGCTCAAGCGCGAGGCCGTGCTGAAAGAAGCCGGCCGGGCTTTCGGAAAGCGCGGCTACCACAACACCTCGCTCGACGATGTGGCGAAGGCGTTGCAGGTGTCCAAGGGAACGCTGTACAACTACGTGAAGGACAAGCAGGAGATCCTCTACGAATGCCATGCGCTGGCGCTGGACATCGGAGACCGGTCCCTCGCCCATGGCCTGGCCGTGGGCCATGACGGCGCGGGTATCCTCCGAGCCACGCTGGTTCGCTACATCGAACTCCTGACCGAAGAGCTTGGCGCATGTGCCGTTCTGATGGAGGTCGACGCCATGCGCCCCGAAGACCGTGAGACCGCCGTTGCGCGTCGCGACGCCTTCGAGCGGGCGTTCGTCAAGATGTTGAAGCAGGGCATCAAGGATGGCTCCATCCGTGAAGTCGATCCCAAGCTGGCGGTGTTCACGTTCATGGGGGCGATCAACTGGCTGCCGCGCTGGTTCAACCCCGACGGTCGTCTCACCGGCGCGGAGGTCGCAGAGAAGGTCACTGACCTTCTTCTCAGTGGCCTGATTCCGCCGACCGCGACGGGCAGCGGCGCTACCGGGGGGCATTCCATTGAAACGCCCGGGCCTGCACGCTCCCGGGCAAACAGGAAGACCTAGTGCACAGCACGAGTCCCGGCCGTTTGCTTGCCGGGCGGATTGAATGGCGTGACAGAAGCTCATCGCGATGTCACCGCACTTCGGTCGGGCTGTGTTGGATGTCATCGCCAGGCCGCTGGGTTCCCGGCGCGGAGCGCCAACGCAGCGCGGCGATGAATTCGCCGACGACGCCTCGCCTGAAGGAAAGCACGCACGCGACGAACACCAGTCCGATGACGATTGGACTCCAGGAGCCGATGTCGGCCAGGTAGTGCTGCAATCCGATCACCATGGCTGCGCCCACCCAAGGGCCGAGCGTGGTTCCGATGCCGCCAAGCAGAGACATCACGACCACGTCTCCCGACGTGTGCCAATGCACATCGGTCCAGGTGACCAGCTGGAAGACAATGGCCTTGGTTGCGCCGGCCAGTCCGGTCAGCGCAGCCGACAGCGTGAAGGCCAGCAGCTTGACGCGATCAGCGTTGACGCCCAGCGACACAGCCCGCGCCTCGTTGTCGCGAACCGACTTCATCATCTCGCCAAAGGGCGAATGGACGACGCGCCAGACGAGCAGCATGCCGGCCAGGAAGACGGTCAGCACGCAGTAGAACATCGCCACGTCCGAGCTCAGGTCGACTAAGCCGAACAGCTTTCCGCGCGGCACGATCAGCCCTTCTTCACCGCCGGTTTGCGGTAGCTGGACGCAGACGAAATAGACCATCTGCGCCAGCGCCAGCGTGATCATGGCGAAGTAGATACCCTGACGCCGGATGGCCAGCGCGCCGAACAGCCAGCCCAGCAGGGTCGAGGCCAGAACACCGCACAGCATGCCCAGTTCCGGCGTCAAGGCCCAGTTGTTGCAGGCCTTGCCGGTGACGTACCCCGCGACGCCGAAGAATGCGGCGTGCCCGAACGACAGCAGACCCGTGTAGCCGATGAGCAGGTTGAAGGCGGCGGCGAACAGACCGAAGCACATCAGCTCCATCAGGAACACCGGGTAGAGCCACGGCTGGAAGGGCAGCAGGCAGGCAAGGCCGATACCCACGATCCAGAGCAGCCGTCGGTACGGCCGGGAGACAAGTTTCATCATTGCATGTCCTTCAATGTTCTTTGCCGAACAAGCCGGCGGGCCGAATCAGCAGTACGACGACCATCACGACGAAGATGACGACTGACGAAGCCTCCGCATAGAACACGCGCGTAAGACCTTCCACCAGGCCCAGGCCGATGCCCGTGACGATGGCGCCGCCGATGGATCCGATGCCGCCGATGACCACGACTGCAAAGACAACGGTGATCAGATTGCCGCCCATCGTGGGGGCGACTTGATAGATCGGAGCCGCCAGAACGCCGGCAAATGCGGCAAGGGCCACCCCCAGGCCGTAGGCCCCGGTGATCAGCAGTGGAACATTCACGCCGAAGGCCTGCAGCAGCTTCGGGCTCTGTGTGCCGGCACGCAACAACGCGCCCAGCTTGCTGCGTTCGACGACCAGCCAGACCAGCAGCGAGACGCCAAGCGCTGCCGACAGGGCCCAAAGGCGGTAGATCGGCAATGTCAGGTCGAGAGATTCGATGTGCACGGCGCCCTTCAATAGCTCGGGCAGCTCGTAGCGACGGCTTGTGATGCCGAACCAGTGGCGGAACAGTCCCTCGATGACCATTGCCAGGCCGAAGGTCAGCAGCAGGCCGTAGAGCGGGTCGAGCGAGTAAAGACGGCGCAGCATGGTGCGCTCGAGTACGATGCCGACGGTTCCGACCAATGCCGGCACGAGAGCAAGGGCCCAGAAGTACCCGACCTGGAAGTCGGGTCGACCGATCCAGGCGCCAACTTCGTGAGCCCCGAGCCATGCAGCGAACGCTCCGACCATGAAGAACGCGCCATGGGAGAAGTTGACGATGTGAAGTAATCCGAAAATGATAGCCAGTCCGAGACTTAGCACGGCGTAGAAAGCCCCGTTGATGAAGCCGATGAGCAACTGGGCCGCGAGTCCCTGCAGGGAGATTCCGACGAGTTCAAGCATGGTGTGAGGGAAGGGGAGAGGGCGACCCCAGGCGCATACGCCTGGATTGGGTACGTCAACTTCAGCGCGGTGCGACCAGCGGACAGCGCGACTGCGTGAGCGGTTGTGCCGTCGCCTCGGGCGGGATCACCTGGCGCACTTTGTAGTAATCCCAGGGGCCGGTGGACTCGGACGGCTTCTTGACCTCCACCATCATCATGTCGTGCACGAAGCGTCCGTCGGATCGGATGCGACCCTTGAACAGGCCATCGTCGATCTCCTTCGACTTCAGCTGCTTCATGACGGCGTCGGCGTCATCGGTGCCCGCGGCCTGCACCGCACGCAGGTAGTTCAGCACCGAGGAATAGACACCCGCGTGGATCATGTTCGGCATACGTTTCTGTGATTCGTGGAACTTGCGTGCGAAGCTGCGCGTGCGTTCGTCGCGGTCCCAGTAGAAGGCCTCCACCAGGAGCGACCCCTGCATCTTCTTCAGGCCCAAGGCGTGGACGTCGTTGATGAAGAGCAGCAACGGCACGATGACCTGCTTGCCGCCGACGCCGAACTCGGCGGCCTGGTTGATGGCATTGACTGCGTCCTGTCCGGTGCTGGCGAGCGCAATGACGTCAGCCTTGGAGGCCTGGGCGCGCAGCAGGAACGAGGACATGTCGGTCGCGCCGAGAGGGTGGCGAACCGAGCCAATGATCTCGCCTCCTGCGGCGGAAACCGATTCGCCCGCGCGCTTCTCGGAGTAGTGCCCCGGAGCGTAGTCCGTGGTGATGAAGAACCAGCGCTTCTTCCCCTGCTTGACCAGTTCCGTCGGCAACGTGTTGGTTAGTGGATACAGGTCGTACACCCAGTGCACGTTGTAGGCGCTGCAGCGCTCGTTTGTGATGGGCATGGAGGATGCGCCCGACACGAGCGTGATCCGCTTCTTCTGTTCCGCCACGCCCATCACTGCGAGCGCCGCCGTGGAATTGACGAGATCGACAATGGCATCGACGTTGTCGCGGTCGAACCACTCACGCGCCTTGTTGGATGCAATGTCCGGCTTGTTCTGATGGTCGGCCGACACGATCTCGATCGGACGCCCCAGCACCTTGCCGTCGGCAGCGAAGTCCCGCACCGCCTGCCGGGCGGCAGCCACCGAGCCCGGGCCGCTGATGTCGGAGTAGACGCCAGAGAGGTCAGTGAGCACGCCGATCTTCACCTTTTCACCGGAAATCGTCTGCGCCCAGGCGGCTTGTGTGCCCAGGTTCAGGGCGAGGGTGGCGGCGCTCGCTAGCAAGTATCGCTTCGTAGTCATGATGTCTCCTCGTGTCAGTTTGTGTGGGATCCGGTCTGGTTCTGCGGTGGGCTGCTGGGGGAGCTCATACGCTGAGGAGTCGATCAATGGCGGCGCGCTTCGTCGAGATTTCAGCGGCCTCGATCTGGTCGACTATGCGGCCCGATTCAAGAATGTAGTGTCGATCTGCCAGTCCTTCCGAGAAGTTCAGATTCTGCTCGACCAGCACGATAGTGAAGCCGCTCGATCTGAGCGCACGGATTACCTCGGCCAGTCGATCGACAATGACCGGGGCCAGCCCCTCGGTGATTTCGTCGAGCAGCAGCAACGAAGCTCCGGCGCGCAGAATTCGCGCAAGTGCGAGCATCTGCTGTTCGCCGCCGGACAACTTCCCGGCGGGGCTGTCCGCACGTTCGAGCAGGTTGGGGAACATCGCGTAAAGCGCCTGATCACCCATTGCGCTAGCCCCGACCCGCGGCAACAACTGCAGGTTCTCGCGTGTGCTCAGCGCGCTGAAGATGCCTCGCTCCTCTGGGCAGTAGCCGACACCCAGATGCGCAATGCGGTGTGGCGGAAGGCCTGCGGTCGGCTTGCCGAAGATCCGGACGTGACCCCGGACGCGACCGGTCAACGCCATGATGGCGCGCAACGTGGTCGTGCGGCCGGCGCCGTTGCGGCCCAGGAGCGTGACTACCTCGCCCTGGCGCACTTGCAGGCTGATGCCATGAAGCACCTTCGAGTCGCCGTACCACGCGTCCACGTCCTGCAACGTCAATGCAAGAGGTGGATGCGCATCGACGGGACCGGTGACTTTCGGCGTGTTGGCCTTGGCTGTGGTCATGCGCGTCCCCTCGCCGTGCCCAGATATGCTTCCATTACGGCAGGCCGCGTCGATACCTCTGAATAGCTTCCTTCCGCGATGAGCGCGCCGCGCTGCAATACGGAGATCCGATCGGCGATGCGCGCCACCACGCCCATGTTGTGCTCCACCATCAGTACCGTGCGAGTCTTCGCCACACGCTGGATCAGCGACGCGATGCGCTGCACATCCTCGGAACCCATGCCTTGCGTCGGCTCGTCGAGCAGCAGCAGGCTCGGCTCCATCGCCAGAGTGGTCGCCAGCTCCAGCGCACGGCGTTGTCCGTACGGCAGTGTTCCGGCCACACTGTCTGCTCTCGATTGCAGGCCAACTTCGGTCAGCAGTTCATGCGCACGATCACGAAAGACATCCAGCGCGGCACTGCGGCGCCAGAACTGGAAGATCTGGTTCTGACGACTCTGAAGCGCCATCCGCACGTTCTCGGCGGCAGTCATGGACGGGAATACGGCCGAAAGCTGGAACGATCGGACCATGCCCCGGCGTGCAGTCGCATGTGGCGCTTCGTGGGTCACGTCCTGGTCCTCGAAAAGAATGCGGCCAGTGCTAGGTCTCTGGAACCTGGTCAGCATGTTGAAGAACGTGGACTTACCCGCGCCGTTGGGGCCAATCACGGCATGGATCGAACCGCGCCTGACTTGCAGGGATACACGGTCCACGGCCAGGAAGCCGCCGAAGCTTTTGCTGAGCGCCTCGGTTCTCAGAATGATGGAGACCGTGCTCATTGGCGCACCATTCCCAGGAGGTGGTCCACTGCATCCCGGTAGACGGGTGTTTTCGTGCAACGCAGCAGTGCTTGCAGCTCGCCGTTCAGTTGCACGAGACCGATGGACTCGCCATCGGAATCGGTCTGACGACCCGGGACATCTTGCGTATCTGGCTTCATGGTGAGCTGGGTTGAACTGTGGGACACCGCGGCGTCGGCCGGCTCCGGTCGGCGCATAAAACTCTGCAACACAACCTGGTGACGAAATAGTATGATTTACTGACTTTGGCGTCAAATCACGTTAACCCTAGACCATAAGGAAGACTCATGAGAACGGTTGTAGTTGCAGGCGTCGGGATGACGCCATTCGGATACTTTGTCGATCGCAGTACGCGGCAGCTTGCCGAGGCTGCCGTGTCGGAGGCGCTGGCCGACGCGTCCATCGAAGGCGCCGATGTCGGGTTCGTCGCCTATTCCAATGCAGCCGGGGGGCTGATGACCGGGCAGGAATGCATTCGGGCAGAGGCGGCGCTGCGCGGCACAGGACTGCTCGGTAAGCCCATGGTCAATGTCGAGAATGCTTGTGCTTCGGGCTCGACAGCCTTCCATCTGGCGTGGCTGCAGGTCGCCAGCGGGCAGTGCGACATCGCACTGGTGGTCGGCGCGGAAAAGCTCTCGCATCCCGATAAGAGCCTTGCGTTCAAGGTCATGAGCGCGGGGACCGATCTGTCCGAGTTGCAGCAGATGCAGGAGCGCTGGGGGAGTTCGCCCGACCGGACTATCTTCATGGACATCTATGCCCGGAACGCACGGAAGTTCATGGGCGCGAGCGGCGCGACCAAGGAAGATTTCGCGCGCGTCGCCGTCAAGAGCCACCGTGCCGCGGCGCTGAATCCCAAAGCGCAGTTCCGCAAGGAGGTGACGGTGGAGCAGGTGCTGGGGAGCCGCGAGATCGTTGATCCGCTGCACCTGCTGATGTGTTCGCCCATCGGCGACGGGGCTGCGGCGCTGGTGCTCATGACGAGCGAGGCCGCACAGCGAAGGGGTCTGGACACGGTGCGCGTCAGGGCGTCGGTTGTCGCCACCGGACTCGGCGATGCGCGGGGCCCGTCCGCGGCGCGCCGGGCTGCCGCCGCCGCCTACGAGGCGGCAGGGGTTGGACCGCAGGACGTCCACGTCGCCGAAGTCCACGACGCAACCGCCACGGCGGAGCTGGCGCTCTATGAGGAGCTGGGCTTCTGTGACGCGGGCGGCGCCGTCTCGCTGCTGCGCAGCGGTGCGACGGACCTCGGAGGGCGCATCGCGGTCAACTCGGGCGGCGGATTAATGTCGCGTGGCCATCCGATCGGCGCAACGGGATGCGCCCAACTGGTCGAGCTGACGGAGCAACTGAGGCACAGGGCCGGCCCGCGGCAGCGCGAAGGCGCGCAGATCGCCCTGGCCGAAAACGGCGGCGGCTGGCTCGGACAAGACGCGGCCGTCGCGGTCGTCACCATCCTGTCGCGTTGACTCGCACGCACCTACTCTTGGAACAATGAATCCACCCATGCCCGGCCCCCTCGCGAACACGCTGGTTCTTTCTCTCGCCGAACACGTTTAGCAACAGAGTGCTTGCCCGGGGGGGGAAGCGTGTCCTTAAGTGTTGCCGCGCTGATAGTGATACGTAGCTTTCTGTTCAGCCCCCTTCCTTTCTTTAGGCTGCGAAAGTATTAAAAAAGACGATTAAAATGAGTATTCGGGTTCATCATCTCAATTGCGGCACGATGTGTCCGC
>FTGR01000619.1_pt1 | contig 13053 bp, 5 predicted proteins | sample 1640751 | NCBI WGS metagenome assembly FTGR01 (sample SAMEA3914789, study PRJEB12502) | metagenome | biome: forest; material: soil | place: Canada | collected 2011-07-03 | depth 0.3 m
GCCCGGCCGGGCCCGAGATCGTCCAGCAAGGCCGGCGCCGCAGGCTGCAGGGGAAAGTTGGGCTGGCGCAGTCCGTTGACGAAATGCTGCTGCAGCAGCAGGATTTCCTCGACATCCTGAAAGCCGGCGCGGCGCACGAAGTCGAGGCCGCGCTGCACTTCGGCCAAGACTTTGTCCAGCGTATCGCCGCGCGTGAGCAGGTTGGCCACCTGATGACAGCACTCGAAGCAGGCGGTGGTGATATCGCCGTTGGCGACGCCCGCGGAAAAGCCCGCGCGGGCGCAGTCGATCGAGAACGACAGTGGATGGGTCCACACGCTGAGCTGGTCCAGCGGCAGCAGCGTCTTGGCCTCGTAGGCCAGGTAGCCGTGGCGGGAGACCAGCTCACGGGCCAGATGCCCGTAGCGGAACCCTTCCTGGTAGTCCTCGAAACGGTGCCCCACCAGCACGCCGAACCAGCTGAGCGCGGCGGTGGACGCACCAGTCATGCCGTGCTCCAGGGTCAGCCGCAGCATCTCGCACAAGTGAAGGAAGAATAAATGCTCGTCGGTGAAGCTGGCCGGGGCCGACAGCGCCGACAGCAGCGCCATGGCTGCCTCGATGTCGGGGTTGGACATCGGCGGCAGGTCGAGCAGCGCTTCCAGCGCGCTGCCTGCCAGGCGGGCGCGGATGTCGAGATAGGCGGTGTCGCAGGCCGAGGCTGGCGGATGCGCCGCCAGCCGGATGCCGAAGGCTTGCAGGCCGGCCACCGCGGTTTCCACCGCCAGCGCGTTCTCGGAGCGGCGCGTGTGGATCTCTGCCTTGAGCTGGTGGATGGCGGCACGCTGCGGCGCCGTGGCGGGCATCGCCAGGAGGCGCAGCGCCAGATCCAGCGCGCGCGCCAGGTTGCCGAGCAGGAATTCGCATTCCGCCTGTTCCTGCATCAGCGCGAACATCAGCGGCGCAGGGTCTTCGCTGCCGGATGCTGCCGCCGCGCGCAGGAACGAAAGCCCGCTGTCCAGGTAGGCCACGGCGGAGGCATAGGCGATGGCGCGCTTGGCCCGGCGCGCGGCCTGCAGGCTCAGCCGCGCGACATCGATGGCCTCGCCGGCGTCGGCCACCAGCTCGGCCACCTGCGCGAACAGTTCGGTGGCGTGGAACAGGGGCTCGTCGCGGTCGTCCGCCTGCGCGGCCCTGGCGAGCAGGCGGCCGGCGCTCAGGTAGATGCGCTTGCGCTCGGCCGGCGACAGCAAGCCGTGGGCGGCCTCCTGCACACGGTCATGGAAGAAGGCGTAGCGCTGCTCTTCCTGGTGCACCGCGTCGATGGCGTGCGCCGGGACCAGCACCGCGTGCAGCGCGCGCGCGTCGATGCCGTAGATCGCGCACAGCAGGGCGATGTCGGAGTGCCGGCCCAGGCAGGCCATGCCACCCAGCAGCGTGCGCGTGCGCGCGGGCAGGCGTTCGAGCCGCTGCAGCACCATGTCGGCGACGTTGTCGGTGTAGCCGCGCCGGCGGATGCCTTCGAGGTCGTAGTGCCAGCTGGCATCGTCGGGGCGATGCACGATCAGGCGGTCGTCCACCATGGTCTTGAGGAACTGGCCGACGAAGAAGGGGTTGCCCAGCGTCTTGGCGTGGATCAGCGCGGCCAGCCCCTGCAGGTCGCGTCGCCGCGCGCGCAGGGCGTCGGCCACCAGGGTGGTCACGGCGTTGACGTCGAGCTCGGCCAGTGCCACCTCGTACACCCGGGCGGCCTTGCGGCGCAGCCTGGCGTGCGTCGGTTCCGGTGTGCCCGTGGGCACCTGCCGGCCCGGTTCCGCGGTGGCTTCGCGGGAGCTTGTGACCAGCAGCAGCGGCAGCGGCGAGGGGCTGGCCAGCAGGTGTTCGAGCAGGCTCAGCGAAGGGGCGTCCAGCCATTGCAGATCGTCGACCAGCAACACCAGCGGGCGATCGCAGCGGGCGAAGGCGTTCACCAGGTTGTGCATCGCCATGTGGAAGTGCTCTTGCGCCTCGGGGCCCGCCGAGGCGGCCACTGGCGGCAGCCTGCCGGCCAGCAGCTCCAGTGCCGGGATCATGTTGACGGCCAGTTGCCCATAGAGGCCCAGTGCCTGCGACACCTGCTGCTGCCAGTCGCGTACGGCGGCGTCGGGCTGCCCCAGTATCTCCAGCACCAATCCCTGGAAGGCCTCCGCCAGCGCGGCGTAGGGCACGTCACGCCGGAACTGGTCGGCCTTGCCGGCCGCGCAACAGGCGGGGCGCTGCCGCAATCCCTGCAGGAAGGTTTCCAGCAACGCCGACTTGCCGATGCCCGAAGTGCCGGTGACCACGGCAAGCGCGTGGTTGCCGCTCATGGCCACATAGTCGAAGGCGGATTGCAGCCTCGCCAGCTCCGCGTCGCGGGCATACAGGCGGCCGGGCAGCTCCAGCTCCACGGGCCGGTCGTGCGTGCCCAGCTCAAAGGGGGCGATGCAGCCCAGCGTATCCCAAAGTGCGCGGCATCGCCTCAGGTCCGCTTCGAGCCCCGCGGCCGATTGGTAGCGGCGCGCGGGGCGCTTGGCCAGCAGCTTGAGGATCAGCAGCGACAGCGCCTCGGGCACGGCGGCGGCCTGCACATGGGGCGGGACCGGTTCGCTGGCGATGTGGCAATGCGCCCACTCGCCGAGATCGCCGGGGTCCCGCGCCACGAAGGGCAGGTGGCCGGTGACGAGCTGGTACAGCGTCACGCCCAGCGAATAGAGGTCGCTGCGCGCGTCCCGGCCGTGGCGTGTCCTGCCGGTGTGTTCGGGAGACATGTAGGCGGGCGCCTCGCCGGCCAGGTAGAGGTGCGGGGGCAGCGTGTCGGCGATCTCGCATTGCTGCCGTGTCGCCAGGCCGAACCCGCCAATGCGGCAGTGCCCGGTATCGTCGACGAACAGGTTGGACGGCATGATCGCCTGGTGGACCAGCCCGGTTTCGTGCAGGCTGCGCAGCGCGCTGGCGGCGCCGACGGCAATGGACAGCAGCCGCGCCACCGGCTGCGGCCCGGGCGGCAGCAGCGACAGCGGCGTGGCGTCCAGGTCGTCGTAGACCAGCGCCACGCCGGCGTGGCGGCGCACGCTGGTGCGCGGCTTGAGGGCCCAGGCGCCGTCGAGCAGGTCGCGCAGTCCAAACTCGTGGTTGAGCTGGCGCTCCGCCTCGCCCTCGGCATGCGCGGTGGCGGCATGCGCCAGCAGGATGGTCTGCGCAACACGCTGGTGGCGGCCGCGCGAGAGCGCCAGGATGCCGTCCTGCTTGACGGAGGTGAAAAGGAAGTCCGACAGTGTCACCACGGACCGCTCGCTGCCGGGCTGCGCATCGGAGCGGGCGGGAAAGTAGCCGGCGCTCATCGCGCCGCGCCCCGGGCGAGGGGAGGCGCGCCAGGCCGGCGGCGGTGCGCGCTGCCGCTACGGAGCAGGCAGGCGTGCCCGGTGGCGGGTGTCGGCACGGACAGGATCATTCGGTGACGGGGCCGCAAGGCAATCGAGGGTTGGACCGGTTCGGTGCTCGATCATAGGCTGCGCCCGCGCGGGGCGCCATTGTCCGATGGTATGGGTAGACGGACAGTGACGGAGTTCGCACAATGCGCTCATTGAGCGGTGGCATCGCCGCCGGCCACGCCTGCGGGTGCTTCTGGCTCCTGGTGGAGTCGCGGCTGGAGCATCTGTGCCGGACTGACGGTGGCTCAGGTCAGGGCGGCCTCCGGGCGCCGCTGCAACTGCCTGGATATCTCCAGCACCAGCAACACCACCAGGACCGCGCCGATGCCGAACAGGGTCGGGATGCCGGCCGTGTCCACCAGCCGCGCGGCGAGCAGCACGCCCAGGCCCTGGCCCGCGAACAGGCAGAACGCGAACAGGGCGACGGCGTTGGCCCGCTGCGTGGGGGCCATCTGCGTGGCGGTGGTCTGCATGGCGTTCAGCACGATGTAGTAGCCGCAGCCGCCGGCCAGGCAGCCGGCCGCGATCCACAGCCAGTGTTGCCCGAGTGCGATGCAGGCCATGCCCGCGCCCAGCAGCGCGACCGACACCCACCCCAGGCGCCGGCGTCCCATCCGGTGGATCAGCGCCGGCGCGAGGCCGGCGTACAGCAGCCCGCCGACGCCGTGCATGGCCGTGATGGCACCGGCCGCCGCCAGCGACAAGCCGAAGTGGAACTTCAGGTAGGTCGCCACGAAGGCGAACACGCTCGGGCACAGAAAGCCCAGCAGCAGCGTCATGCCAAGCACCCGGCGCACCCAGGCGGATTGGAGCAGGGCGGTGGCCTTGGGGCGCTGATCGGGGCTGGCCTGCCGCCAGCGGACCGGCGTGTCGTCGTGGCGGGCCAGCCTGGCCACCACGGCGGCCACGCCGGCAAAGCCCGCGGCCAGCAGCACGAAGGCGGCGCGCCAGCCCAGCGTGTCGGCAATCAGACCGGACAGCCACTGGCCCGTCATCAGCCCGCAGATGGTAGCCACCGAGTAGCGCGCGAGCAGGCCCTGGCGCGAGGCCAGTGGCTCGGTATCGCCCAGGCGCGCCAGGCAGATCGGCACCACGCCGGCCGCCGCCGCGCCGGCCATGGCGCGCAATACCACCAGCCACGGGAAGCTCGGCGCCAGCGACTGGCTGAAATTGGCCGCCGCACAGGCTAGCAGCGCGACCGCGATCACACGCAGCTTGCCGTGGCGCTCGGCCAGCGGCCCGTAGATCAGCTGGAAGGCGGCATACGCCAGCATGAAGCTGGTCACCGCCACCCCGGTCATGCCCGCGGATATGCCGAAGTCGCGCGACAACGCCGGCAGCAGCGTGTCGGCCGCGCGGATCGAGGCGGCGGCAAAGAAGCCGGCCAGCCCCAGGGCCAACCGTTCGTGGCGCATGCCGTGCGCCCGGGTCAACGCGCTGTCGGACAGCGTCAGCGCCTTTGGCGCGGGGTCTTGGCCCCGCCGTGCGCGAGGGCATTCTCGATGCATTGGATGATCTCGGGGTCCATGAACGGCTTGCTGAGAAAGCAGATGGCGCCGATCGCCTCGGCGCGTTGCCGGTAGTTTTCCTCGGGGAACGCCGTCATGAAGACGACGGGGATGGACAGTCCGCGCATGCGCAAGGCCTCGCATAGCGCGAAGCCGTTCATCTCGGGCATCTGCACGTCGGTGACCAGGCACGAGATGGCATCGAGGGCACGGGATTGCAGCAGGTCGTTCCCGCTTGCGTAGAGCTCGACAACCATGTCGAAGGAGCGGAGCAGGCTTCCCAGGGCTTGTCGGACAGAAGCATCGTCGTCGACGATGGCGATCACCGGGGTAGCTGTCACACGGTGTTCCTTGGTTGTCATGAGCGATGACGAAGCTGGCAAGAGGCTCCCATCGATTGCTTCGAGGATAACGCGCCAGGGCGTTCCATGGAATCATACGGTGGTATTGGTCCGATCCCGCCGGCGCCTGGGCCGCCGCGGCTAATACCAAGGTATTAGATGGCCGTTCCTGCCGACGCCTTCTTGCGCGCCGGACTGGCCGGGTCCGCGCGATATACTCCCATGCGCCGTCTCGCCTGCGCCAGAGCGCTCCCAGCTTCGATGATGCCCACCAAGGTTCGATGAATCCGTTGCGCCACTACCAGCTCGAGTATCTGCTGGACGGTGAAATCGCTTTGCTGCGAGGAACCGCCTCCGGCTGTTCGCCTGTGCTGGTCTCGCTGGCGGGTTCGGCCGCCAATGCGAGCGCGGTGCAACGGCGCCTGGAACACGAGTACGCCTTGCAGCACCTGCTGCGCCCCGAGTGGGCAGTGGTGCCGGTTGCCCTGACCCGCTACGATGGCCGGCCGGCGCTGGTGGCCGCGGACCAGGGCGGCTTGCCGCTGGCACTGTCGCTGGGCGAGCCGTTGCAAACGGACGCCTTCCTCGACATTGCCATCGCGGTGGCCGAGGCGATGGCGGCCATGCACGACGCGGGTGTGGTCCACCTGGACATCAAGCCCGCCCACCTGCTAGTGGCGCCGGACCGGCAGCGCGCCTGGATCGCGGGCTTCGGCATTGCCGCCGTTGCCTCGCCCGGTGCCGCGCACCGGGGGGCATCTCCGATGCTGGCGGGAACCCTCGCGTATATGGCGCCGGAACAGGCCGGCCGCGGCGAGTCCGCGGTCGACCTGCGCGCCGACCTCTATGCGCTGGGCGTGACCTTCTACCAGATGCTGACCGGGGCGCTGCCGCTGGAGGCCAGCGAGCCGGTCGCCTGGGTGCACAGCCATCTAGCGCGCGAGCCGGTGGTGCTCACCGAACGCAACGCTGGCATACCGGCGGTACTTTCGGCCATGGTGATGCGCTTGCTGGCCAAGGCCCCCGAGGAGCGCTACCCAAGCGCCGCCGCGCTGGCTGCCGAACTGCGCCGTTGCCTCGCTACCTGGCAGGCCCGGAGCAGCCTGGATGCGCTGCCGGATGGCGCCCGCGCGGACCTGTCCGGCTTTGCCTCGCCGGCCTGGCTCTACGGCCGCGCGCGCGCCCTGGACGAATTGCGCCGGCTGCATCGTGAGGCCACGGAGCAGCGTGGACCAGCGCCCGCGGCGTCCTATGTGCTGGTCACCGGCTGCGCCGGCAGCGGCAAATCCGCGCTGGCCGAGGCCTTCTGCAGATCGCTGGAAGCAGCTGGCGGGGTGGTGGCGCGCGCCAAGGCGCAGCAGCACCAGCGGGGTATGCCGCTGGCGGCCGTGGCGGAGATCTGCGCCGATCTCGCCAGGCAGGCCAGTGGCTCGCCCAGCGCGCGCCAGCAGGGCTGGGCCGCGGCGATGGCCGCGGCGATCGGCGACGACGCGGAGATGTTCATCGCACTGGCGCCGGCCTTCGAGGCCTGGCTGCCGCACCGCCCGCGCGCCGGCGATGCAAACACCGGCCAGGCGAAGACGCGTTTCCTGCAGGCATTCTGCCGCCTGCTCGGCGTGTTCGGCTCGGTGGCGCCGCCGCTGGTCCTGGTGCTCGACGACCTGCAATGGACCGACCGCGAATCGCTGGAGGTGTTCCGCGCGCTGCGCCAGGCCCCGCTGCAGCAGCCCTTGCTGGTGATCGGCACCTGCCGCACGGATGCCGTAGAAGGCGGCGCGCTCGCCGAGTGGCTCGCGGCGCTGCGCCAGCACGGCGCACTGCGCGGCGAGATGGCGATGACGCCGCTGGACGCGCCCGCGCTGACCGCGCTGGTAGCCGACACCTTGCGCTGCGGCGGCGCTCGCGCGCAAGCCATCGCCCAACTGGCCGGCCGGAAGACGGGCGGCAATCCGCTGTTCTTCCTGCAGTATCTGCGCGTGCTTCACCGCTCGGACCTGCTGCGCGTGGGCGCGGCCGATACGCGCCGGGACCCGCGTGACGCGCCCCCCGGGGCCGTGGACGCCGAGATCGCCGAGATGGACGTGCTGGGCCTGCTAACCGATGAGCTGCAACGCCTGCCGCGCGAAACGCAGGCGCTGCTGACGGCGCTGTCCTGCCTGGGCAGCGCGGTATCCTCGGCTACCGCGGCCCAGGCGTGGGATGCCAGCGAGGCCGACATCGCCAGCCTGCTGTCGCATGCCATGGGCGCGGGCCTGGTGGTGCCCGGCGACGACGGCTATCACTTCACCCACGACCGGGTCCGGGAGGCGGCCTATGGCGCGATCCCCGCACCCAATCGCGCCGCCCTGCACCTGAGGCTTGCGCGCCGGCTGGTGCTGCGGCTGGACCGCGATACCGGCAGCACGCTGTTCGAGGCAGTCGACCAGTTCAACCGGGCGGCCGATGCGATCGCCGAGGGGGGCGAGCGTCTCGAGGTAGCCGCGCTGAACCGGGATGCCGGCTACCGCGCGATGAGGACCACGGCCTATGGCGCCGCCAGCGCCTATTTCGCGGCCGGCGAGCGACTGCTGCCCGACGGCGCCTGGGACAGGCACCACGCCCTGGCGCTGGCCCTGGCAATGGGGCGCGCGGAGTGCGAGTTCGTCGGCGGCCGGCTGGCCGCCGCCGCGGCCACCTTGCAGGACCTGGGCGCGCGGGCGCGCACGCCGTCCGAGCTGGCGGCCATCACGCGGCTGCGGGTGGCCGTGCACACCGCGCTCGACCAGTCCGACCGTGCCGTCCAGGTGGGACTGGCATTCATCCAGACGATGGGCCTGGACTTCCAGCCCCAGGCACAGGGGCAGGTGGAGCGGGAATACCGGCGCTTCCTCGTGCTGCTGGGCGGCCGGCCGGTCGAGGCGCTGGCCAGCCTGCCGCGCATGCACGATCCGGCCTGGCGCGCCACGCTGAGCGTGCTGACCGAGGTGATGTCGCCCGCCTCCTTCATGGACCGCAACCTGCGCGACCTGATCCCGATCTGGATGGCCATCATCAGCCTCGAACACGGCAACGACGAGGCCTCCTGCATCGCCTACGTGCACCTCGGCATGACGCTCGGGCCGCGCCTGGGCGACTACGGACTGGGCTACCGCATGGGCAAGATCGGGATGGCGCTGGTAGCGCAGGAGGGCATGGGCCGCTTCCGCGCCAAGGTCCACATGTGCTTTGGCGCCCTGTTGTTGCCTTGGACCCAGCCCGTGCGTGGCGGGCGGGAGCTGATCGAGCGCAGTTTCGAGGAGGGCCGGCAGAGCGGCGATTTCAATTTCGCCGCCTACAGCCGCAACCAGTTGGTGACCCATCTGCTGGCTTGTGGCGAACCGCTGGCCGGCGTGGAGGCGAAGATCGAGATGGGCCTTGCCTTCGCCCGCACCCTGGGATTGGGGCGCGTGGTCGACATCCTGGACGCGCAGGCCAGGTATGTGGCGGTGCTGCGGGGCAGGGCGCCGGGCTGGGCCGTGCTGGAAGCCGGCGCGCCGGGCCCGCAGGACATCGAGGCGCGGCTGCAGGCCGATCCGCGCCTTGCGGTGGCCGCCTGCTGCTACTGGATCCGCAAGCTGCAGGCCTGTTTCGCCGTGGACGATTGCCGCGGCGCGCTGGTGGCAGCCGGCAAGGCCGAGCCGATGCTGTGGGCCGCGCCTTACTTCCTCGAGATCGCTGATTACCACTTTTTCTCGGCGCTGTCGCTGGCGTGGCTGCCGCGCACCCGGCACCCGGGCGGGGACGGCGGCACGGACATGGCCGCGTTCGATCGCCATCAGTGCCAGATGAACGCATGGGCGCGGGAGAATCCCGCCAACTTCGGCGCGCGCGCGGGCATCCTGGCGGCCGAGGCTGCGCGCCTGGCGCGCGATCCGCTGCAGGCCATGCGGCACTATGAGCAGGCCGCGCGGCTGGCGCGGGAGCAGGATCTGCTGCATGACGAAGCCCTGGCCTACGAACTGTGCGCACGCTGCTGTTTCGAGCAGGATCTGGCGGCGCCGGCCATGGCCTACCTGCGCAGGGCCAGCGATGCCTACGGCCGCTGGGGCGCCGAGGGGCAGGTGGACAAGCTCGCGGCGTGCGCGCGGGCGCTCGACGCCTCGGGCCTGGGCTCGGTGAGCGCAACGCCGGACCGCCGCCACGTGGCCACCGCCCAGCCCGCCACCTACATCGGGCCCGCCGCGCAGCTAGACCTGGATACCGCCATCAAGGCCACGCAGGTGCTGGCCGGCGAGATGCAGCTCGACCGCCTGATCCAGGCGCTGCTGACCACCACGCTGCAGCAGGCCGCCGCGCAGCGCGCGCTGCTGTTCCTGTGGCAGGACGGCGCGCTGCGGCTAGCCGCGCTGGCGCGCACCGAGCGGGCGGGTATCGCGGTCGATCTCAATCCGGCCGGGGCGGCCTATCCCCGCACCGTCGTCGACGCGGCGCTGGCCACGCACTCGGATTTCGTGCTCGACAATGCCAAGTCGCATGCCAGGTTCGGGCAGGACCCGGACGTGCAGCTGCGCAGCGTGCGCTCGGTGGCCTGCCTGGCGCTGGTCAAGCAGGGCGAGCTGGTGGGGCTGCTCTACCTGGAGAACAACCTGGCCGACGCGCTGTTCACTGGACGCCGGATCAACCTTCTGTCCCTGCTGGCTTCCCAGGCCGCCATCTCGCTGGAGAATGCGCGGCTGTATGCCGAGCTGCTGCGGCAGAACCAGGAGCGCCAGCGGGTGCAGGCCGAGCTGGCGCACGTGTCGCGCGTGACCACGCTGGGCGAGCTGGCGGCGTCGATCGCCCACGAGGTCAACCAGCCGCTGACCGGCATCGTGACCTACGGCGGCGCATGCCTGCGCTGGATCAACCGCCCCGAGCCGGATCTTGGCGAGGCGCGCCATGCGGTGGAGAACATGATCGCCGAGGGGCTGCGGGCCAGCGAGGTGATCCGGCGCATCCGTGCGCTGGCGCGCAAGGACGACTCCCGCCGGCAGCCGCTCCACCTTGGCGAACTGGCGGCCGAGACCCTGTTGATGGTCCGGCACCAGGCCGAGTTCCACGGCATCGCCATTGCCCAGCAATACGCAGCGGGCCTGCCGCAGGTGCCGGGCGACCGCATCCAGCTGCAGCAGGTGATCATCAACCTGCTGGTCAACGCCATCCAGGCCATGTCATCCCGCAGCCAGGGGCAGAGCCAACTGCGCATCACCACGGCGCGGCAGGCCGACGGCCAGGCATTGCTGCGGGTCGAGGATACCGGCCCGGGCGTCGAGGCAGGGCAGCTCGACAAGCTGTTCGAGGCCTTCTATACCACCCGCAGCGAAGGCCTGGGCATGGGCCTGTCGATCTGCCGCTCGATCGTGGAGGCGCATGGCGGCTGCATCTGGGCCGAGTCTCCGGCGCGGGCCGCGTTGCCGGCGGGGCAGCATCCGGCGGGCCCGGGCGCGGCATTCTGCTTCACGCTGCCGGTGACGGCACCGCAGCCGCAGCAGCCATAGCCGCGGTGGCGGGGATGGCCCTTGTGCCGCTGGCTATCCCACCTTGGGCTAACTGCGTTACCAGGTCGCCCTAGCCAGAGAGCTCGCAACGCGACCTGTTCGAGAGCATCGAGCGCAAGGATTTCCCACGCTGGACGCAGGGTGTTCAAAAGTTGTGGCGCATGCCGAGCGCGAAGGTCTGCGGGTTTGCGCCCGCCGCGATGCCTAGCCCGTTGATGGCGAAGTCGTAGGCGGCGCGGCGCTTGTTGTCGATGCGGCTGTAGTAGGCATACAGCGCGGTGCGCCGCGACAGTGGATAGTCGTAGCCGAGCGTCAGCTGCGTGGCGCCGGTCTGGGGCCCGGCACGGACGAAGCCGATGGTCTCGGCGGCATTGCCAGTGCCGTTGCCCGCCAGCGCAAAGCCCAGCCGCAGGCTACCGGGTCCCAGCTTCTGCACCACCGAGGTGTAGTAGCCATTGCGGGTCAGGTCGCCCGTGGCCGTGCGGTAATGCAGCCGCTCGTAGACCAGCGCGATCCGGGTGGTGGGGAACTGGTAAGCCACGCCGGCCTTGATGGCGTCGTCATTGCGGCCAGCCACGTGGTAGTGCTGGTGGATCTCGTAGGCCAGCGTCACATTGAGCGGCCCGCGGTCGTAGGCGGTGGCAAACGAGTAGAGCGCCGGGTTGCGGGGCACCGTGGTCTTTTCCTCGGGCAGTCCCCATGCCAGCGCGCCGCTGAGGCCCTGCCAGGCGGGCGAGCGGTATTGCAGGGTGTTCTTTTGGCGACGATCGAACGAACTGGTGTCCTCGATGTTGTCCGTGCTCGATGCGGAGCCGTTGCCGATCAGCGCCATATAGCCGGCCGTGGTCGGATAGTAGGGGTCGTAGCCCATGGTCGATTCGGTGTACGGCGTATGCCAGTGGCCCATGAACAACGTGCCGAAGTCACCCTGCAGGCCTACGCGCGTGTTGCGGCTGGCGATCTGCCCCTGGCCATTGTCGATGGAGAGGTTGCTTTCGATCTGCCAGATGGCCTTGAGCCCGCCGCCGAGATGTTCTTCTCCGGTCAGCCCGAATACCGAGCGGTTGTTGGTTAGCCGCGCAGTGCTGCCGAGGTGGGTGCCGTTGGTGGCGCGGCTGGCGCTGGCATACTCGATGGTCGTGTTCAGGCGGCCGTACAGGGTGACGGTGCTTTGCGCGAGCGCCGTCGGCGCAACGGCCGCCAGCCCGGCCAGCAGGCCGCTTGCCTGCAGCCGCTTCAAGGCGCGGCTGGCTGGCTTTCTTTTATGGCTTTGCATCATGGCGCATATTGCGTGGGGTAGTGGCTGGTAGCCAGTAGTTGGTCGATGAGGCATGCATGGACGGACTGGTCGGCACACATTGATGCGTGCCCTACCTGGCGCCAGTCCCGAATTGTGCGAACAGCAGCACCAACAGGGCGATCGGCAGCAGCGCGCACCAGAAGCCAACGAGCATGTACGCCGTGGCGCCAAGCACAGCGCCGGACGCGAAGCCCAGCAGGGCGGGCGTGGCCTTGCGCAGGCGTGCGTAGATCGCCGTCTTCTGCTCGGGGCTCGCATGGCGCGCGTCGACCAGATCGATGATGATCTGCGTGGTGTTGCCGGTCATGATGGTGGTGGGGCCCAGCCCCGCGAGCGAGGTGCGGGAGAGCGCGTTCTGGATCCCCATGGCGGCCACCGCGAACAGCCCCGACGCGATCGCCGGCAGCGATCCGGGATCCACCGCAGGGGCGGCAGCCAGGCCCGCCAGCATGAAACACAGCATCAAGGCGCTTTCGATCAGCAGCAGCGGCGCCGGCGTCCGCCCACGGCGTTCCAGGGCGGTTTCCAGGCGGCGCGTGGCAGCCACTGAGAGGACGAACGCCGGCATAGCCAGCAGCTTGGGAAGCAGGCTGGCGGACGGGTTCTGCAGGGCAAGGCCGATCATGATGAAATTGCCTGTCACGTGCGCGGTGAACAGGCCGGCTAGCGCCGTGAACCCCACTACGTCGACATAGCCCGCCACGAAGCTCAGCAGGCTCCCCTGCGCATGGATGCCAGGCAGCTTACGCAAGGCCGCGATGTTGCCTGTCAGGCCGGCCCCGGTCGCCTGGCCGGGCTCAGTGCGATCTGGTGGCATTGTCCGGCGTTTTTGGCACTTCATTGCGAGCTATCGTCGCGGTTGCCGGCCCAGGAGTGCCGGTGATCTTGGGTACGCACTCCGCGTGGAACCAGGCAGCGGTGACGGGCTCGCCTGCCAGCATGCGCTTGATCGGCGGCACCACCTGCTCGCCGATCAGC
>FTGR01000399.1_pt1 | contig 12253 bp, 7 predicted proteins | sample 1640751 | NCBI WGS metagenome assembly FTGR01 (sample SAMEA3914789, study PRJEB12502) | metagenome | biome: forest; material: soil | place: Canada | collected 2011-07-03 | depth 0.3 m
CCCGGCGTACTGCGACTTGCGTCGCCCCGGTAGAAGCGCTCCAGGACTTTGGGCTTCTCTTCGTCGGGGATGCCAGGCCCGTCGTCCGACACGGCGATCACCACCGCCCCGTCCGGGCGGCGCGACGCCTCGACCGTGATCGTTCCGTTCTTCTGGGCATACTTAAGCGCGTTGTCGATCAGGTTCCCGACCGCCTGTGCCAGCAGCAGTGGATCGCCGGCCAGCGCGAGCGGCCCGGGCGACGCGAAAGAAAGCGCGACCCCTTTCAGTTCTGCGACGGGTTGGTAGAATTCGGCGGCTTCGCCTGCCACTGTTGATGCATCGACTTCAATGAAGCCGGACCGGCGCATGCCGGAGTCGATCTCCGCCAGGCGCAGCAGGGCGTTGAAGATACCAATGACGCGGTCTACGTCGGCGATTGCGCTATCGATCTCGGCGAAGGTTTGTTCCGGACGGGGCCGGGTCACCGACAGCTCCTCCAGGCGGTAACGCAATTCCGCCAAAGGCGTGCGCAGGTCATGCGCGATCGCATTCGACACGTTTCGGATGCCCTCGACCAGGTGCTCGATGTGGTCGAGCATGCGATTTTCCGTCTCCACGAGCGTGTTGAGCTCGTTTTCACCGCCATAAGCCGGCAACCTGTGCGTGAGATTTCCTTGCATGATGGCGGAAGCCGCCTGGTTGATGTCATGTACCTTGGAAAGTATGGTGCGACGAACCAGCGCCCCCCCTGCCACGCCAAGCAGCAAGACGATGCTGGCAGCGCCCGCCAGGCCATACAGGAACAATGATTCGAGCTTTTCAAACCGGCTGACGTCTCGCCCCAGCAATAGGTGATAGCCGCCGGGAAGCGCATTGTTCAACAGCACGGCTCTTACCACCCGGCCCCCTACGTCAATTGACGCTACGTGCGTCCCTGTTGATTCGGGAACCTCGCGCGGCCATGCAGCCAGGTTGCCGGCACGCTTCGACCATGTCGGATCGGTGAGCAGAATGATCGTGTTCTCCACGTCCTCGAGTTGCCCGCCCACTCGCGTTCCGATTGCTGCGGCAAGGGCATCGGCGCCCTGCTTGGCAAAGAGGTTCATCATGCTTTGCGCTTCGGCCTGAAGCACTTCGGTTCGACTTTGCTCGATCGTGTTGCTCCAGGCATACCAGAGCGGTGTGGCGAACAGGGCGAGCACAACCAGGCTCACCGCGACATAGCCGAGCGCTACGTTCAGCGCGGAGAAGCGCAGAAGCTTAGTCATCTGCCGTTAGCATGTAGCCGGCATTGCGAATGGTCCGCAGCAATTGCCGAGCGCTGCCGGCATCGAGCTTCTGCCGCAGTTTGCTGACGTGGACGTCCACGACATTGGTCTGTGGGTCGAAGTGATAGTCCCACACGTTCTCAAGCAGCATGGTCCGCGTCACCACCTGGTTGGCATGGCGCATCAGGTACTCGAGCAACTTGAATTCGCGCGGTTGCAGCGCGACGGTCTTGCCGGCGCGCGTTACCTTATGGGACAGCAGATCCATGGACAGGTCGTCGAGCGTCAGAGTGGTCTCTGCGCGACCGTCCTGTGAACGCCGCAGGAGCGCGTCGAGGCGTGCCAGAAGCTCGCCGAAGGCAAATGGCTTGACGAGATAATCGTCACCGCCGCTCTTGAGGCCGCGAATGCGATCGTCGACATCGGAAAGGGCGCTGAGGATCAGGATCGGTACCTTGTTTCCGGTCCTGCGCAACGCCTCGATGATCCCAAGGCCGTCGATGCCGCCCGGCAGCATGCGATCCATGATGATCGCATCGTAAGGCTCGCTCGCAGCGAGGAACATGCCGTCGCGCCCGTTGTCGGCATGATCCGCAGTATGTCCCGCTTCACGCAAGCCCTTCTTCAGATATTGGGCGACGCGCTCATTGTCCTCGACAATCAATAGTTTCATGATAGATCGGCTTCGGTTTTGATTGAGAGAGATCTCTCTAGCGGGGCATCTGGTATCCAGGGCTGTCTGGTGAAATATTAGCTGCAGCTTCATTCCGTTGCCAGCACGCGGTGCTCTGACTGCAGATCGTGGCTGGGCAGTTGTGAGGATAAGGTACCACTTTCATACATCGCGGACCACGCAGCGCCGCGCATCCGCTGCATGTTGGTCCATTCATAGAACAGCGGGATGCATTGAGCCCGCCGTTGCGCTGGCCGTCGCGGGATCAGCCGGCCGCTGTTCGTCGCCGGTGCGCTGGATCCAACCGCCACCGAGCGAGCGGTAAAGGTCGACAAGACTGGTCAGGCGGTTCAGGCGGGTCGTCACCAGCGCCAGCTGCGCGTTGTACAAGTCGGTCTGCGCGGTCAGCACGCTCAGGTAGCTGTCGGTCCCGCTCGCGTAGAGCATGTTTGCCAGCTCCAGCCGGCGCTGCTGGGCATCGGTGTAGCGCTGTTGCGCCGCCAGCTGGTCGTCGTAGGTTCCGCGCGCCGCCAGCCCGTCGGAAACCTCGCGGAAAGCGGTCTGGACGGCCTTCTCGTATTGCGCGATGCCGATGTCCTTCTCGACCTTGGCCACATCCAGGTTGGCCTGGTTCGCGCCCGCGGTGAAGATCGGCATGACCAGCGACGGCACGAAGGACCACGCACTGGTGCCGGCCGCGAACAAGCCGCCAAGGGTCGAGCTGGCCGTGCCAAAGGCGCCTGTCAACGAGATGCGCGGAAAGAAGGCCGCGCGCGCGGCGCCGATGTTCGCGTTTTCCGAGCGCAGCACGGCTTCGGCCTCCAGGATATCCGGGCGGCGTTGCAGCAGATCCGAAGGCAGCCCCGCAGGAATGTCGGCGAGGATCGGTGCGGCGCCCAGCTTGGCGGGAGGCGGCAGGTCGAGCGGCAACGGCTGGCCGACCAGCAATACGAGCGCGTTCTCGGCCTGCGCGCGCAGCCGGATCTGGGCGGCGTAATTGGCCTGAGCCTGTTCCACGGTGGTCTGCGACAGGCGCAGGTCCAGTTCCGACGCGGTGCCTGTGTCGTACTGCAGCTTTACGATGGTGTAGGCCGCCTGCGCCGTCTTCAAGGTGTCTTGCGTCACCGCGAGTTGCTCATCAAACGCAAGCGTGGTGAGGTACTGGTCGGCGACCTGCGACACCAGCAGGATCTCCGCGGCCTGGCGCGCATGCGCACTCGCCAGGTACTGTTGGAGCGCAGCATCGGACAGGCTCTGAAGGCGGCCGAAGAAGTCAATCTCCCACGAGGCCGATAGACCCACGGAATAGTTGGGCGAGGCATTCGCACTGCCCGAGGAGCCGCCCTTCGATGTGCTCCTGGACGAGCCGCTCGCGTTGGCGTTCAGCTGTGGATACAGCGCCGCGCGCTGGATGCGGTATTGCGCCTGGACTTTCCTGACGTTCAGCACTGCGACGCGCAGGTCCCGGTTGTTCGTTAGTGCCAGTTCGACCAGCCGCTGCAGGCGAGGATCGGGAAGGAAGTTGCGCCAGCCAATCTCCGCGGCCGGCAGCGTCGTGCTGCCCGCCCCGACTGCAGATTTCTTGTAGGCCTCGCCCACGGGAAACGTCGTTGACACCGGCGCTGCCGGCCGGTTGTACACCGGCTGCAGCGAGCAGCCGGCTGCAAGGGTCACGATCAAGGCACCGGCAGCGCATCTGTATAGCTTCATTTCAATGTCCTCCTGTGCTTAGTCGGTTGCGGCTGTCAACGGCGCTGCCGGCTCGGACGGTTGCTTCTTTCTGCCAAGCTTGTTGCTGATCACGACATAGAACATCGGGATCATGAACGTCGCCACGAACGTCGCGGTCAACATCCCGCCTATCACGCCGGTGCCGATCGCGTTCTGGCTGGCCGATCCTGCACCGTGTGCCAGCGCAAGCGGCAGCACGCCCAGCACGAAGGCCATGGAGGTCATCACGATCGGCCTCATCCGCATATGCGCCGCTTCTATGGCCGCCTGGAGCGCCGTGAGGCCCTGGGCGTGACGCTCACGTGCAAATTCGACGACCAGGATCGCGTTCTTTGCCGACAGGCCGATCGTGGTGAGCAGGCCAACCTGGAAGTACACGTCGTTGGACAAGCCCATCAATGAAGTCGCACCGAGCGCGCCCAGGATGCCAAACGGCACCACCAGGATGACCGACACGGGAACCGACCAGCTTTCATACAAGGCGGCCAGGCTCAGGAACACCACCAGTATCGACAACCCGTACAGAAGCGGCGCCTGCGAGCTCGACTGCTGCTGCTGCAACGAGGTGCCAGTCCACTCGAAGCCGATACCCGGGGGCAGTTGCTTCGCCAGACGCTCCATGGCGAGCATTGCCTGCCCGGAGCTTTTGCCCGGCGCTGCCTGGCCCTGAATCTCCATGGCTTCCACGCCGTTGTAACGCTGCAGAATTGGCGGACCGTAGGTCCATCCGGACGAGGAGAAAGTGGAGAATGGCACCATGGTCCCGCCGCTGTTGCGCACATAGAGCAGATTCGTGTCACCCGGGTTCATGCGAAAAGGCGCGTCGGCTTGCACGTACACCTTCTTGATGCGGCCATCGGTATCGAGAAAGTTGTTGACATAGCGCGAGCCCCAGGCCGTCGACAAAGTCTGATCGACGTCGCTTATGTTGACGCCGAGGGCGGCGGCTTTCTCGCGATCGATGTTGATCTTGAACGTGGGGTTGTCTTGCTGCCCGTTGAAGAGCACCTGGGCGAGATCCGGGTCCTGCTTTGCCAGAGCAAGGAGCTGGTCCCGGGCCTTGGCCAGCGCGTCATGGCCGAGGCCGCCGCGATCCTCGAGCTCGAAGTCAAAACCGGCTGCAACGCCCAAGCCACGGATCGGCGGCGGGCTCACGGGAAAGATGATGGCATCCTTGTTCGAGGCGTAACGCTTGATGATGCGATCGGAGAGTGCATTGGCGGACAGGTCGGGACTGGTCCGTTGGCTCCAGTCCTTGAAGCGTACGAACAACTGACCCTGGCTCTGGCCGCGCCCGGCGTTGTTGAAGCCATTTACCATGAAGGTGGCGTCGACCATGGCCGCTTCGTCTTTCAGCAGGTAGTTGCTGACCTCATCGAGTACCGCACCGGTGCGCGCCTGCGTGGCGCCCGGCGGTGTCTGGACCTGGACGAACATGAAGCCTTGATCCTCATTCGGCAGGAACGACGTGGGCAGCCGGACAAACATCACGCCCACGGCACCCACCACCGCCGCGTAGATCAGCAACCAGCGCCCGGACCGCAAGGCAACGTGACGTACACCATGCACGTACTTGTCACGCCCCTTGTCGAAAGTGCGGTTGAACCACCCGAAGAATCCCTTTTTCTCGCCGTGGTCCTCGCGCGGCGGCTTCAGAAGCATGGCGCACAAAGCGGGCGTGAGCGGGAGCGCGACGAACACCGACAGGAGCATCGACGCAACGATCGTGAGCGAGAACTGGCGGTAGATCCCGCCGACCGTGCCGCTGGAGAACGCGACCGGCACAAACACCGCGCACAGCACCAGCGCCACGCCGATCAGCGCGCTGCTGATCTGTCCCATCGCCTTGCGGGTTGCCTCAAGCGGCGACAATCCCTCCTCGTGCATCACGCGCTCGACGTTCTCGACCACCACGATGGCATCGTCCACCAACAGGCCGATTGCCAGCACCAGGCCGAACATCGAGAGCGTATTGATCGTGAAGCCCAGGGCCGACATCACGCCGAACGTTCCCAGCAAGACCACCGGCACGGTGATCGAGGGGATCAGCGTGGCGCGGAAATTCTGCAGGAACAGGTACATCACCAGGAAAACCAGGACGATGCCTTCCAGCAGGGTCTTGACCACGTCATCAATGGAAACCTTGACGAAAGGCGTGACATCGTTCGGGTAGACGACCTTCAGCCCGTGAGGGAAATACGGCTCCAGCTCCTTGATGCGTGCTCGAATCGCGTTGGCCGTGACCAGCGCGTTCCCTCCGGGTGCCAACTGGATACCAATGCCGGAGGCCGCCTGGCCGCTGTACTTGTTGTCGACATTAAAACTCTCCGCACCCAGGTTGATGCGTGCGACGTCACGCAACCGTACCTGCGAACCGCCCGGCAGCACCTTGAGCAAGACGTTGCCGAAATCCTCGGTCGTGCGCAGCAGCGTTGATTCCGTGATCGTTGCGCTCAGCTGCTGATTCTGCACGGCCGGTGTGCCGCCGAGCTGGCCGGCGGAGATCTGCACGTTCTGGCTTTGCAGCGCCGCGTTGACGTCGATCGGGGTGAGCGCGTAGCTATTGAGCTTGTTCGGATCGAGCCAGATCCGCATCGCGTACTGCGTGCCAAAGACGTTCATGTTACCGACGCCGTTGATTCGGCTGATCGGATCCTGAACATTGGAGACGACATAGTTGGCGATATCGAACTTGTTCATGCTGTTGTCGGCCGACACAAAGCCGATCACCATCAGGAACGCGTTGGTGGACTTGGTGACGCGGACACCCGACTGCTGAACCTGAGCCGGCAGCAACGGCACGGCCAGTTGCAGCTTGTTCTGCACCTGCACCTGTGCGATGTTAGGGTCGGTTCCGCTGGCGAACGTGAGCGTCGTGGTGGACTGGCCGGTATCGTCGCTGGTCGATGACATGTAAAGCAGGTTATCGATCCCGCTCATTTGCTGCTCGATCACCTGGACCACGGTGTTCTGCACCGTCGTCGCCGAAGCACCCGGGTATGTGGTGGCGATCTGGACCGATGGCGGCGCAACCGGCGGAAACTGCTCGATCGGCAGCGATTGAAGGGCCAATCCTCCTGCCAGCATGATGAGGATGGAGAGGACGATCGCGAAGATCGGCCGGTCGATGAAGAATTTTGCCATTGCGAAGCCCGCCTTTATTTTGCCTGCGCCAGCGCACGCACTTTCGGTGTCGCGGGAATGCCGCCCGCCTCCGCGCTTGCCGTGGCCTGCGTGCCTTGGCTCGGCGCATCGACCGCATGCACCAGCATCCCGGGCTGTACGTTGCGGCCACCGGCCACAATGATCCGTTCGCCCTCGTTCAGGCCGCCGGTGACGACCCACTTGTCGCCCAGCGTGTTCTGCGTCTGGATCGTGCGTTGCGCGACCTTGTTGTCAGGACCGACGACAAGGGTGGTGGCTTGTCCCTGCGGGTCGTGGCCAACGCCCGGGACCGGGACGAGCAGGGCGTGATCATTCACGCCCTGCTCGAGCCGGGCGCGCACGAACATGCCCGGTAGCAGGACATTTTTCGGATTCGGGAAGATCGCGCGGACTGTCACCGAGCCGGTGGCCGGATCGACGGTAATGCCGCTGAACTGGAGCGTGCCCTTGAGCGGGTACTGCGTTCCGTCCTCCAGGGTGAGCGTCACCTTGGCCTGGTCCAGCCCGTTAAGCTTGACTTGCCCACTGGCCACGTCGCGGCGAAGCTGCAACCCTTCGACGCTCGCCTGGTTAAGGTCCACATAGATCGGATCGATCTGCTGCACGGTGGTCAGCAGCGTTGCCGCGCTTCCCTGCACATAGGCGCCCTGGGTGACCTGCGAAATGCCGCTGCGACCGGCAATCGGCGATACGACGTCGGTGTAGCCCAGGTTGAGCTGTGCGATCGCAACTGCTGCCTTCCCGGCGGCCACATCGGCGGCCGCCTGCCTCTGGGCAGCGACCGCGTTGTCGTAGGCCTGTTTGCTGATGGCGTTGCCTGCAATCAGGACTTTGTAACGATCCGCCTGTGCAGTCGTCATGGCAAGGTTCGCTTGGGCCTTTTGCAGCGCCGCCTCCGCGCTACTCAATGCCGCGCGATACGGTGCCGGATCGATCTGGTACAGCGGCTGGTTCGCCTTGACGTCAGCGCCTTCCTGAAAGCTACGCTTTTGCACGATGCCGTCGACGCGGGCGCGGACCTGGGCAATGAGGTATGCGGAGGTGCGGCCAGGCAGTTCCACGGCGACCGGAACGCTGCTCCGCTTGACCGTGACCACCGTGACTTCCGGAGGTGGTGGCGTTGAACTCGCGTGCTTTGCGGGACCGCAGCCCGCGAGCGCCAGGACCGCCAGCGTGGCAGCGAAACAGGCACAGCGCGGATGGGTCCTGCTTGCAAGAATGCCGGCAATGTTAGCTCTCGTGATCATGTTGTACTCCAGGGGCAGCCCGCAAGGTTGTGAAGAGCGGCAGGGGTACTTTGCTTGATCGCGAGTTAAGGCGGGATTGGCGGTTTGTTAACTGTTTTTAATGTGAGAAGGAGGAAGCGAGGTAGTCTTGCGTGGGCGCGAGCGGACATCTCTCGCGCCGGACAGCGGTTTGGTGGAGCGCGAGGGTCTGGCGGTGACCGCCCGCCAAACACGATCCCGGCATGCGCTCGGGCCGGGTCAGGCGGGCCTGGGATGCCCCGTGATGAAACGCCTTCGCATCGGCGCCAGCACGAACTTGGCAGCCAGGCCGGCTGCAATGGTGACCAGCGCCGCCAATGTGAACACCGCGCCCCAGTCGCCCTGCGCCGACATGACCGAAGCCAGCGGCACCAGGATCGCCGCGGTGCCCTTGGCCGTATAGAGCGTGCCAGCATTGGCGGCCGCGAACTTGCTGCCGAAGGTGTCCGCGCACAGGGCCGGGAAGATCGAGAAGATCTCGCCCCAGAAGAGAAAGGTCAGCGCCGCGAAACCCATGAACCCGTAGGGATTGTGGCCGAACCGCATCAGGCCCAACAGCGCAAGGCCCTCGCCAATGAAGATGAAGAACATCGTGTTCTCGCGGCCGATGCGGTCGGAGATGAAGCCGCACAGCGGGCGCGTGAAGCCATTGCACAGATTGTCGATCGACAGCGTCATGGTCAGCAGGGGCAGCGTGAAGCCCATCATGGTCACCGGCATCGAGGCGAAGCCGTAGTCCGTGGCAATGGGCCCCAGCTGCGCGGCCGCCATGATGCCGCCGGCCGCCACCGCGACGAAGGACACGTAGATGGTCCAGAACACCCGCGTCTTCATCATTTGCCGGGGCGAGAACTCGACCGGGTTGCTCAGCACAGCCTTGGCCGCGACTGCACCCTTGGGCGGGCGCGGCTTCACCAGCAGCATCGCCATCAGCAAGATGCTCGCGCCCTGCAGGATGCCGAAGGTGAGGAAGGCCTGCTCGTAGCCGGCGCGCTGGATCATATTGGCAATCGGAATCACCGTCAGCGCCGAGCCCGTACCGAAGCCCGCCGCGGTAAGGCCTGCGGCGAGGCCCCGCTTGTCGGGAAACCATTTGAGCGCATTGCCCACACAGGTGCCGTAGACGCCCCCGGCACCGATGCCGGCCACCACGGCCGCGAAGTACAACTGGGGCAGGCTGGCGGCATAGGCGTTGATCACCCAGGCCAATCCGACGCAAAGCGCGCCGCCCGCCACCACGGGGCGCGGGCCCAGCTTGTCGACCAGCCAGCCCTCCAGCGGCACCAGCCAGGTCTCGGTCACGATGAAGATGGAGAAGGCCACCTGGATAGCAGATGCCCCCCAGTGATGTTTGGCATCAATGGGCGCGACGAACAGCGTCCAACCGTACTGCAGGTTCGCCACCAGTCCCATGCACACCACACCGATGGAAAGCTGGAACCAACGGTTGTGCAGCAAGCCGCCGTGAATCACGACAGGGCCTGGGTCGCAGTGTTCCATGTCTTGTCTCCTGGGTGGCGCGTTGCTCGCGCTCTGCGGCACGGAAAGCGGGCCGGCTGGTTCGCAGCCGGCGCATGCGCGCCGGTCATGCGCTGGAGGAGGCCTCCAGTTCCGCCAGGCGTTTGCGCAAGTTGCGCTCCTCGCTAAAGCGACTGGTTTCATCGCGGATCACGGCCACGATCCCGGTCACGGCTTGCTGCGGGGAATGCAGCAGGGCTACCGTAAAGGCGATCGATAAGGCCCGCCCATCCTTATGCGCCGCCGGAACCCGCAGCACGTCGTTCCCGTAGCGCGTTTGCCCGCTTGCCATGGTCTTGTGATAGCCGTCCCAATGGCGCCCGCGCAAGCGTTGCGGAATAATCAAGTCCAGCGACTGCCCGATCGCTTCGCTTTGCGTGAAGCCAAACATGCGCTCGGCGGCGGGATTCCATAAGGTGATGGTCCCGCTGGCGTCCGAGACGACGATGGCATCGCCGACTGCCGCGACCAGTTGCTTGAAATCGATGGCTGTTTGCATAGGCCTACCCGAATTTGAAAGAGATGCTGTTGACATCCTCCCCTCCCTCAGCCTTCGGCTGCCGCGCTTTGCGCGGAAAGGGAGGGGATTCCTGCGGCGCTCAGGGGCAGCATGGAGCTGCTCACCAAGTCGCTTAGGTGGGTTCCTGCTGCTGGCGGCATTGCTGCACCGCTCACTTGACCCAAAGGGGAATCCCCTTGTGGGACACAGGCGAACTGGGCGTGTCCCGCCCTTAAAACGTTGATCGCGCCGACCAGGTCGGCATGTTCCTCGAAGCCGCATTCCACGCACGCGAAGCGCGCTTGTGTCCGGCGGTTGTTCGCCGAAACGTACCCGCAGCACGGACACGTTCGGCTTGTGTTCTGCGGCGGCACTGCGACGAGATACCCACCATTCCACGCCAGCTTGTAATCCAGCTGGCGACGGAACTCGTACCACCCCTGATCGAGGATGGCTTTGTTTAGGCCGGACTTGGCCCGAACACGCTTGCCCGGCTCCTCACTCGTCCCCGCCGCTGACTTCGACATATTGCTAACCCGCAGGTCCTCGATGCATACCATCGCGTGGTTATTGCTGATCGTGGTCGTGGCCTTGTGCAGGTAGTCGCGGCGGGTGTTGCCGATGCGGGCGTGAATGCGCTGGACTCGGGCTTTGGCTTTCCTCCAGTTTCTGCTGAACTTTGTCTTGCGGCTCATTGCCCGCTGCGCCTTGCGCAAGGCTGCTTCGTGCCGACGGAAGCTGTTGAGTGGCGCGTAGAACGTGCCATTGCTCAGCGTGGCAGAGCGGGCGATACCCATATCGACACCGACTGCGGTTGTGCCGGCTGGAACCGGCGCATCGACCTCACGCGCTGTCTGAATCGAGACGAACCACTTGCCGCAGGACTCGCTGACCGTTGCATTTCTCACAGAGCCCAGCACGTCTCGGCTGGCGCGGTAGCGCAGCCAGCCAAGCTTAGGCAAGAAAATCCTCCCATTGGCCTCATCGAGCTTGATCTGTTTCGGGTCGGGGTAGCGGAAACTGTCGCGCAGCCCCTTCTTCTTGAATCGGGGATAGTCCGCACGCTTGGCAAAGAAGTTCTGGTATGCGCGCTCAAGGTCCTTCAGTGCATGCTGTAATGGATGTACCGGTGCATCCTTGAGCCAAGGTGTGTCCGCCCCATTGCGCCATGCTGTGAGCTCCTTAGCCATTGCCACGTAGCCGATGAACTTGCCACCGGCCTCGTGGTTCTGCTTCTGCAACGCCAGCGCCTTGTTGAAGACGAACCGGCACGAGCCGGCGAAACGGCGCATCTTGCGCTGTTGCTCGCCGCTTGGCATCAGTTCGAATTTAAAGGCTTGGAGACGTTGCATAAAATCATGTTACCAGCAACTTTCACGTGTGCAAGGACGGCTACGCCGTCCGCGCTATCCTTCCTCCCCCTGAAGGGGAGAGGTTTGCCGCGCACCGGATCAAGTTTTCCGACCAGGTACAGCGCCCGAACGGGGCGCCGTACCTGTCAGCAGCAAAGCCGGAGCAACGGATGCGCGGCCGCTATGTTTGCCATCATCAGACAGCCTGGGCCTCGCGCAAGCGCGCGATTTGCGCCTTGCTATAGCCGAGGCTGGCCAGCACATCCTCGGTGTGCTCGCCCAGCAACGGCGAAGCGGTGATCTCAGGCTTCAGGTCCGAGAACTTGATCGGGCTGCCTACCGTGAGATAGGTGCCGCGCTCCTTGTGGGGGACTTCGGTGATGCTACCGCTCGCGCGCAGCGACGGGTCGTTGGCGAGTTCCTTCATGGTCAGCACCGGTGCGCACGGAATATCGAACTTGCGCAGAATATCCACCGCTTCGAACTTGGTCTTGTCGGCCAGCCAGTCTTCGATGGTCTTGAAGATCTCGAAGATGTGCGGCTGGCGCGCCTGGGCCGTGCTGTAGGCCGGGTCCTCGATCCATTCGGGCTTGCCCAGCGCCTTGCAAATCGGCGCCCATGCATGACCCTGGATGGTGAAATAGATGTACGCGTTCGGATCGGTTTCCCAGCCCTTGCACTTCAGCACCCAGCCAGGCTGCCCGCCGCCGCCGGCATTGCCGCCACGCGGCACCACATCGCTGAATGTGCCGTGCGGATACTGTGGATATTCCTCCAGGTAGCCTAGCCGGTCCAGGCGC
>FTGR01000590.1_pt1 | contig 12190 bp, 11 predicted proteins | sample 1640751 | NCBI WGS metagenome assembly FTGR01 (sample SAMEA3914789, study PRJEB12502) | metagenome | biome: forest; material: soil | place: Canada | collected 2011-07-03 | depth 0.3 m
CGGACCGATGCCTTTAACCATGCCCGACCCGAGGTAACGTTCGATGCCGCTCAAGGTGTTCGGTGGTGAAATTTTGACGAATACGGCCTTGAACTGCCTGCCGTGCTCGCGATCCGTTACCCACGTACCCGACGCCGAGGCATACTCTCTTGGCGCTACGGTTGGGGTATGCCCGACCAGGGTGATGAGATCACGCTCGCCTTTGACCTTCAGGCGCAGGACGCAAAAGCCGCTGTCGGCGTTGTGGAATGTGACGCGTTCGACCAGTCCCGCGAGCCGATCCAGTTCGGACTTCGGTGCGATATTGGGTGAGCTTGCTGGCATGGACAAAACGCAGTGTCTTGCTGCTGAAATGCTGACGGGACTGGCATCCTGCCCTGTCACGCGGCGATACTCGCCCATTGCGCGTTCATCTCATTTTTCTCAGGCACAGGTTTTACCCCAAAATCCGTGTTCCCCCAAAAATTGGAGCCGCCGCACTACGCCCATCTTCAGTACAGCACGATGTGCTTCGGCTCGCTGCTGATAGCCTGCCTGCCCACCTATCACAGTATCGGCAACTGGGCACCCGCTCTGCTGCTACTGGCGCGGCTGCTGCAAGGCTTGTCGGTCGGTGGCGAATACGGCACTACGGCGACCTATATGAGCGAGATCGCGCTCAAGGGCCGGCGCGGATTCTTCTCGTCGTTCCAGTACGTCACGCTGATCGGCGGCCAGTTGCTGGCCGTGCTGGTGGTGGTGGTGCTTCAGCAACTGCTGGACGAAGCCGCGCTCAGGAGCTGGGGCTGGCGTATTCCCTTTGTGATCGGTGCGCTGACCGCGGTCGTGGCGCTGGCACTGCGGCGCACGCTGCACGAGACGACGTCCGCCGCCACGCGCGGCAGCAAGGAAGCCGGCAGCGTCGCTGCGCTCTTTCGCCATCATAAGGCGGCATTCCTTACCGTGCTGGGCTATACCGCCGGCGGCTCGCTGATCTTCTATACGTTCACAACGTATATGCAGAAGTACCTGGTGAACTCCGCGGGCATGTCCATCAGGACGGCCAGCAATGTGATGACCGGCTGCCTGTTCCTCTACATGTGCATGCAGCCGCTGTTTGGCGCCTTGTCGGACCGCATCGGCCGGCGCAGCAATATGCTGGCCTTCGGCGCGCTGGGCACCCTCGCCACTGTACCGGTACTGAGCGCGCTGCAGGTCGTTTCCAGCCCGTTAGCCGCCTTCGTGCTGATCTCCCTGGCGCTGGCAATCGTGAGCCTCTATACATCGATCAGCGGCATCGTCAAGGCCGAGATGTTTCCACCTGAGGTACGGGCGCTCGGCGTGGGGCTTGCCTATGCCATCTCCAATGCGATGTTTGGCGGCTCGGCCGAATACGTGGCGCTTGCCTTGAAATCGGCAGGGCACCAGCCTGCCTTCTACTGGTATGTGACGGCAATGATGGCCCTCGCCTTCGTGGTCAGCCTGCGCCTGCCACGCCAGGCCAGGCACCTGCACCACGAGCATTGAGGCGAGCCGTCAAGAACGCTAGCCTTCGCGCCCCCCCCGATGCCTGCAGTTTGCAAGTGACGAGGTTTATCAACAGTTGGAGTTGATAATCATTGAAAGGCCTCCTGGCCGCCCAAGGAAGGGGGCGGCCAGGGTCTAGAGTTGAGAGGCAACGCGTCAACCAGCTCAACGCCGCCGTCAACGCAATCTTGTCCAAGCCCGAGATCAAGGCGGCCTTCCTGAAGGAAGGCGCCGAAGCCAGGCCCGTCACGCCGGCCCAGTTCGCCACCACCATCGTGCAGGACGTGGAGCGGTGGCGGGCGCTCGCCAAGCGACAGAACATCGTCGTGGACTGATGTGGACTGATGTGGACTGATATGGGTCGAAGTGTTTTCGCGTTGCCCGCACTGCCAATTGCCCGGAGATTTCTATGCGCTCCCATAATCTTACTGTGTCATAAATATGGCATAATATAAACTTCTTGTCACTGTTCATGAGAAGCGATGAGCGCGAGCGAGCGGTTTGAGCAATACATGGAACATTTGGCGGCTGGACTGGGACATGCGGACCGTCATGCAGGGCTCAAGGACTACTGTACGGGTCTGATGCTGCCGCTGGCGCGTAAGAGTGTGGAGCCGATGGCGGCGGGAGTCGATCCGCTTCACGCTAGCGCTCGGCACCAGGCACTGCACCACTTCGTGGCCAAAGCAGACTGGTCCGATGAGGAGATGCTGCGCCGGATCAGCCAGTGGGTGGTGCCCAAGATGGATTTTTCTACTGGGGGCTTCTGGATCATTGACGATACAGGCTTCCCGAAGAAGGGCAAACACTCGGTGGGAGTCGCGCGTCAGTATTGTGGGGTGCTGGGCAAGCAAGACAACTGTCAAGTCGCGGTCAGTGTTTCTCTGGCCTGTGAGCAGGCGAGTGTCCCGGTAGCCTACCAGCTCCGGGTCAGTTGATCGATCGCGGGCGGCGTGCCGGCCGGCGCCAGCAGGCCCCACCAGAGCTCGAACTCATAGCCCGGCACGGCGCTGGACATGGGCGTGAGCTCCGGCGCGATCGGGCTTGCCTTGAGGCTGGTGATGCCAACGGCGCGCACCTTGCCGGCGCGGATCATCGGGAGCAGCGAGGGGCCGGTGGAGATAAGCAACTGCGTCTGGTTGCCGATCAGGTCGGTCAAGGCGGGGGGCCGGCCTTGGCCTTGAGCAGCTCAGTGCCGAACTGGTTGACGCCGCCCGCCCCGGACGAGGCGTAGTTGTACTTGCCCGGCTTGGCGCGAATCGCGGCGATCAGTTCCTGCGGAGTCTTGGCGGGGAAATCATTGTTGACCGCGACGATGAACGGCCCTTGCGCAAACATCGCCACCGGCGCGAAGCTCTTGACCGCATCGAACGGCAGTTTGGCCTGCACCGCGGCATTGGTCGTCATGCTGGACGACACGACAACCAGCGTGTACCCGTCCGGGGCCGACTTTGCGACGATGCCTGTGCCGGTATTGCCGCTGGCGCCGGGGCGGTTGTCGATGACGACGGGTTGCTTGAGCTCCTCGCCGATCCCCTTGGCGACGATGCGCGCGAAGATGTCGTTGGAGCCACCCGGCGGATTGGGCACGACGATGGTGATGGGCTTGCTGGGATACCCGCCCCGCGCGAAGACCGCGCCGGACGCCAGGCTGGCAATTAGCGTGACGGCAAACGCCACGCTACGGGAAACAGATGCGGATGAAGCTTTCAAAATGCCTCCTACTGTATCTTTGCTTGTCCCACGCGGGGCAGCCGGGAACGCCGATGGACTGGTTCTCCAGTCCGGATCACGAAGCGAGCATCATGTCCGCCTGGGAGCACCTGCTAAGTGGGAACGAATCGCGGTCCGCTGACTTGCGTGTTGTTGTCGACGACTCGTGGCATCGCTGCCTGCACAGCCAGGTCGATCCGGCGGTAGGCCGGGAGCAACCGCCACTGGACGCAGATCGACTGAAAGAGTGGCGTACCAGGCATGAACGCCTCGTCAATGCCAGTTCGCCCCTGATCGAGCAAACGCGGGAGTTCCTTGCGCAAACCGGCACCATCATGCTGTTGTCCGATCCGGATGGCATGATCCTCCAGCAGGAAGGAGACATGCGCATTATCGAGCCGGCAGGCGAGGTTGGCCTTGTGCCCGGCTGCAACTGGAAGGAACTCAATTGCGGAACCAATGCGATCGGCACTGCCCTGGCATTACAGCAACCTGTGCAGATCCACGGCGCCGAGCATTTTTGCGCGGGCATAAAGCGTTGGACTTGTTCGGCCTCGGTGATTCGCGATCCGGTGGATGCCGGCGTACTCGGGGCCATTGATGTGTCGGGCCTTGCCGATACCTATAGTCGCCACAGCCTTGCCCTGATAGTCTCGCTGGCAGGCCGGATCGAAGGCCGCCTTGCCAAGCTCTCTATGGAGCGCCGCCTGCATCTGCTTGATCGCTGCATGGCCTGTTTTGGTTCCGGGCGAAGCGATGGTGTTCTCGTCCTTGATGAGCGGGGGCGCCTGGTCAAGGGCAATCCGCAGGCCGCTTCCGCCCTGGCGCGACTAGGCGTGCACGCCGTATTGAATGATGCGTTTTCCATCCCCGGCTTGGACATCGCTGCGAACTCTGCCACGGTCGAGCTCGCTCCTGAATGGTTGAGCCTGGCACGGGTCGAAACCATTCACGAAGGGCGGGACGTGCTTGGGTTCCTGGTCGTGATTCCCGCCGCCGTACGACAGGTCAGGTTGCCACCGGCCCTCGGCGTGCGTGACGCTGGCCGCGAAGCTGCACCAGCGTTTAGCAGGGTTGTCGGCGATGGCGAGGCATTGCGTGCCGCCGTCGCGAAGGCACAGCGGTTGGCACCCTCGAAGGTGCCCGTGCTTCTGCTAGGCGAGACCGGTGTTGGCGAGGAATTGTTTGCCCAGGGAATCCATCAGGCCAGCGCCTGCGCCGACGGTCCGTTTGTCGCGCTCAATTGCGGCGGGCTGTCGCGGGACCTGCTTGCAAGCGAACTCTTTGGCTATGCGGATGGTGCCTTCACGGGTGCGCGCAAATCGGGGGCCGCCGGGAAGGTCGAGGCTGCGAGCGGCGGCACATTGTTCCTGGATGAGATCGGCGAAATGCCGCTGGATATCCAGCCCCACTTGCTGCGGGTGTTGGAGGAAGGCGAGATCTATCGTCTAGGCGCAATACTGTTCACTTCACAACCACTTTGGGGACGATTCGCTGATTCAGCGGCTCGGATCGCCGCCGGATTCGGAAATTCGACATCTTTCGTTTCACGCCGCGGGGATTGCGCTTGCCGCGGCTTTGCACCGCGCGGCCGCTGGCGAGTTCGCGCAGCAGACTTTGTTTCCAGCTTTGCCACTGCTCAGGGGGAAATAGCCGCCGCCTCGGGCAGGCGTCGGTTGAGCACACGCACGGCATGAACAAAGGATAAGTCTTCGGGGCGCTGCCCGCTGTCCTGTGCAGCTTCGTACATCAGTCGACGAATCGCCGCGTGCGTGAGCATTAGCGCATAGAACTCCTGACGTACCAGATCAGGCGTCTTGCTGCGCAGCACCTTCTTTCCATCGCACAGATGTGTCTTGATCTCGTCGAACATCTCCTCGATCTTCCAGCGCCGGTGGTACAGCGCCGCCATCTCGATGGCAGGTGCCACCGCCGGGTCCAGCAGATTGGTGATCAGGCGATACTGCGGCTCAGCGTCAGGCACGCCTTCCAGGCGATACTCGATGACCCGCACCCGCACCCGCATGCCGTTGCGCTGGTGTCGTCGGTCGGTGTCGCTGGCGTAGACGGTGCTCAGGTACGAACCATCTGCCAGCGGCACTTCGCACGGCAGTCGCACATTCGACTTCACGCGCCACAGCAGCTTCGCTCCGGTCGCTACCGCCTCGCGCCACATGTCATAGCCGTAGAACAGGCGATCGGCCAGCACCAGCATCTCGCTCGAGAACGCCGGAAACAGCTGCCGCGTGAGCGCCTGTTCGCTGTCCTCGCGTACCCCGCCCATCTGCACCTCACACAGCGCGTGCGTCGCACATTCGGCCAGCGCCACAAAGCGGATCTGCGGATACGCGCCTTCACCGCGCCCGCCCTGGGCATACCCGAACGCCTGCGCATTGACCTGTTCATCGGGCACATCCAGCGTCGAGCCATCCACGCTCATGACCCGATAGCCCGCGTAGTCGCCGCCTGCAGTTCGTGGGCGTTGCGCTGCCTGTCTGGCGAACAGCTCGCGCATCACCTGCCAGCCCAGCCGTGTCCGCCCTTGCGAGATCGCCGCCTTGCTGACCTGCGCATCGCGCACCTGATCGCCGTAGATGCGCCGCAGCCCCTCGATCACCAGCCGAAACACTTCCTCATAGGCCACGCGCGGATACAGGCACATCGCCATCACGAAATACACCAGCACTTCCCGCGGCATATCCCGGCGCAGACGCGTCTGCACACCGCACTTCACGAGCGCCTCCTTGACCTGCCCCAGGGAGCAGTTCAGCGCCAAATACCCCACCGCCAGATGGTCCGCGAGCCTCGCACCGCCGGGCAGCGTTGCCTCCGTTCTTGCCATCCTTCAAGCTCTTCTTGTTGTTGCAGAGGCTTGAAAGTTAACACAAATTCGAATTTGTTAACAGTATTGCGTCTAGGCGAGAACTCACCGCGTAAAGTCGACTTTCGCCTGATCGCGGCCACGCATCGCAACCTGAGGGACGAAATCGCGGTAGGGAAATTCCGAAAGGACTTGTTCTATCGGATTGCCGTGACCACTGTTTCGATACCACCGCTGCGTGACCGCAAGGACGACCTGCCCGGGCTGATCGCTCACTGGCTGACCCATCTTTGCGAGCGCTACGGTCTACCCGCGACTTCGTTTGACGACGAGGCCTATGCGTGCCTTCTAAACTACGATTGGCCAGGTAATGTGCGCGAGCTGCGCAATGCGATTGAAGGCTCCCTCCTGATGGCGCAAGACGATGTGATCACCCTGGACAAGCTGCCATCTGAAATCACCATCGGGTCGATCATGAGCCGAGGTGGTGCTGACCAAGAAGCGACGCCACCATTCAGCGCAAAAATCTATTCACTGGAAAAGGCCGAAGCCGAATCAATCCGGGAGGCGCTCGCCTACAACGGCGGCAATCTGACCAAAGCCGCTTTCCAGTTGGGCATTGCAAAAAGTACCTTATATCAAAAGATCCGGAAATACGGATTGCTCCAGGCTGTGAGTGAAACCCGCGGCAGACAAGGAAGTAGGGTGCTAGAGTAAGCCCAGCAGCACGTCGAGACCGTACCGCGACAGAATTCCTACGCCAAACGTTGAAGCAAATGTGGAGCGGACGATGCCAGCAACGCAACCCCGGAGGCGGCAAGCAGGCTCAACACAATCTTTCGGAACGTTGCTTCCGAAATGCCAACATACAAACGCGCACCCAGGAGAGTGGGAATTAGCATCGCCGGCCCGACGATGGCAAACATCGGCAGCATTTCACGCGTCACGATTCCCTTTTCCACGTAGATGGCCATCGTCACAAGCAGCAATGCGAGATTGAAGTTCTGAATGATCGCACGCTGTTCATCCTTGTCAAATCCTCGCAACGTGCACCACAGTGTAGGAATTGTGCCGGTGAAGCCCCCGATGCCACCCATGATCCCCCCGACGCCACCCACGATCCCGTCGGCTACCCTCCCACCCGCCGTGATTGTCGGCAGGTTTCGTGCCGCAAGCATCGTGGGGCACCACAGCACAAGGAACGTACCCAGGAGAGCCTTGAAGAGTTGAAGGTCGAGCGCCGGAAGAATCGCGACGCCAATAGGTATGCCCACCAGGCCGCCGATCAAGAAAGGCAACAGCCTGCCCAGCTTCAATCCTCGGCGCATGGTTACCGCGGCGATGATCTGCCCCGTCAACGCCCCAAAGACGGCCATTGCCGCGGCCAGTTTAGGATCCAGCGACCAGGCCCAGAACGACATTGCAGTGAGTCCAAAGGCGAAGCCAGACAGCCCTTGAACGAAGCCCGCAACAATTGCTCCAATTGCCACAACCAAGATCACTGCATCCATGCGTAAAGGCCTATCCTTATTGGGGAGTCATCTGAGAATACGCGGTCAATCGATATCCTCGAGCCGTCCCATAAATTCGACAAGACAGCCAAAGCCGCCATGGAACAGAGCTTCGCGTTCATCTTCATGGACACCGGATTCCAGGATTTTATCTCCGTACCGCTCCGCATCGTCCTCGGGTACATAGCCAAGGAAGCGCACGTTGGCGTTGTCCCAACGATTTCTGGCATTGGCTGAAACGCCATATGCGATAAGGAAGTGGTACTTCGGAGCATCTATCGCCCGGCGCGTCAACTGCACCATGTCTCTATGACTGATCCACGAGAAAAGGTGGCGTTCCACAGTAGGTTGGTCGTCTGGACGAAATGACCCGATACGCAGACACGCCACTGACAGGCCATATTTGTCCGCATAGAGGCGGCCAAGCGCTTCGCCAAAGACTTTGGACACGCCATAGCGGCTGTCCGGGCGCGGCATGACTTCGTCGTCGATCATCCGATCACGGCGATGAAAGCCAACGGCATGATTCGAGCTAGCAAAAATCACGCGTTTGACACCAGCCACGCGGGCTGCCTCGAACACGTTGTAGCAACCTTCAATGTTCAGACGGCGAATACGGTCCCATGTGTCCTCATCTGGAATGCCGGCCAGGTGAACTACACAATCGATCCCCTGCATCGCTCGTGCAAGTTGTTCGATGTCGGTGATGTCAGTCGTCACGACCTCCTCGCCGACACCAGCAGGCGTTTGGGATGCGACATCGGCAAGCCGTATCAGCTCGTAGTGCCCTTGCAACCCTTTGCGCAGCACACGGCCGATGTGGCCGGCAGCCCCGGTAATCAAGACCCGCTTCATGAACTTCTCCTATACATTTCGTGGTCTGCCTGCTCGTGAAAGCAGGCAGCTTCTAACAGGAAGGCTGGATGGAGTCGCCATCCATTTTGATACATCAGCGAACGCCGCTATGCAGCGGAACTGCTCACGGCCGGTTGGCTCAATTCGGTCCGGCTATTGATCACGAATACCATGGCCAGAACGCCCACCACGTCGATCGTTGCGCCAAGAGCAAATGCGCTGCCGTATCCGCCGAAGTACTGAACCGCGAAGCCAGTAACGGTGGGGCCAACAATGCCGGAAATATTGCCCAGAAGGTGCACAAAGCCGCTGACGCCGCCCAGATGCTTCCCCGGAACGAGTTCGTGCATCAGCGCCCAGCAAGCCTGCGAGGAGGCCGTCAGGAATAGCACTGCAGCCGCAACCAGCGCCACTGCCGTGGCGGTCTCCGTAGCGAAGCTCACGACAAGCATGGCCAGTGCGGACAAGGCGAGTGGCAAGATCGCAGAGAGCTTGCGTGCCTTCAGCGGATTCTTCATGCGCTTGTAGATGAAATCCGATAGGATGCCGCCGCCGAAATAGCCGATTGCACCGCACGCCCAAGGAATTGTGCTCAGGATGCTCATCTGTTTCAGGTCCAGGTGCAGGGCATTAGTGAAATAGCTCGGCAGCCAGGATACGAAAATGAACAGGGTGTAGTTCACCGCAAACAAGCCGGTGCCCAGCGCCAGTATGCTGGGCCTGAACAGATACTCGCGTAGCGTTGTTCCGCGTTCGCCTTCGTCGGCTGGGTGCGCGGCACTGCGGCTCTCTTCGATCAACCGCACTTCGTCCGCGGCCACACGGCGGTTCTGCGCCGGGCTATCGGTAACGAAATGGCGCCAGAATCCGATCCAGATGAAGCCAATCACCGCAATCACGACAAAGGATATGCGCCACCCGAAGGCGATTGCCACCAGTCCGACAATCGGGCCAGCGATTGCACTGCCGAGCGTTTGCCCCGAGAAGGAGAAGCCAATCATCCTGCCGGTTTCATTACGCGGGAACCAATTGGTAATGGTCCGGTTGGTTGTCGAATTCATCGGCCCTTCCCCGAAACCGAACAATGCACGCGACAGGAGAAGAGTAGTGAAGCCTGTCACACCGGCAGTGAGTCCACACAGCAGTGACCAACCGCCCATCGCCCAGGAGAACACGCGTCGAGGCCCAAAGCGGTCAGCAAGATGTCCGCCGACAAACGCAAAAATAGAATAACCAAAAAAGAAACTGCTAAATATAATTCCTAGTTCCGACGGGGAGATGTTCAGCTCTTTGCTAATAATCGGGGCAACGACGCCCAGCGCCGCGCGATCCATGTAGTTGATCATCCCGGCAGAAAATAGCAAACCGGCAACTACGTATCGATATCTTCCAGACATTATCGTCTCCTAATATTTATACTGTCTATTAATTCGCTTATGAATTCTAATTTCAAATTCAAGGACCGAAGTCTTCAAGAAAAATGAGAGAGAGGAAAGCGTGCGTGCTGCTCAGCACACTTCTTTCCTGCACGGAAACGTCCAGGTATCAGGGGGGCCCTTGACGCGACACAAAGAGTTCACTACGACGAATGCATCTTGAAACGGAGAGGAGCAAGTGTGCACGGCAAATCGAAGACTCAACCGCCTACGGCGCCTTGCGTGTTCACATACAAGGCATAGACTGACTGGCAAGATGCCATAAAGAGCCGATTGCGCATCAGTCCACCAAAACAGAGATTTGCACAGCGCTCCGGGAGTGCAATGCGCCCGATCAGTTTTCCCTCGGGCGACACACACATGACGCCGTCTAGATCGTCGCTGCCCATGCCCCAACCACACCATAGGTTTCCGTGAATATCGCAGCGCATACCGTCGATTGTTCCTGCGCCAGCATCGAGTAGGATCCTTCCGTTGGCGATATGCGTGCCACCATCGACGACGTCATAGGCCCAAATCTTGCGCCCCGGCGTTCCGCGCGATTCGATCACATACAAGATACGCTCATCGGCGGAGAAGCACAGGCCGTTGGGCCCCTTCAGCTCCGTAGTCATGACGGTCGGCAAGCCCGACTCAGCATCGATCCGATAGACCGAATGCGGCAGTTCCGGGATCGCGGCGCGACCTTCGTAATTACCCTGTATCCCCATGGGCGGATCTGTGAACCAGACGGAACCGTCAGATTTGACGACGACGTCGTTGGGCGAATTGAGACGCTTTCCCTCAAATCTCTCGACCAGCACCGTGAGGCTACCGTCGTATTCTGTGCGCACTACGCGGCGCCCGCCGTGCTCGCACGTGATCAACCGCCCTTGCCTGTCCCGCGTGTTGCCATTGGCGTAGCCGGACGGTTGCCGGTACACGCTGACCGCGCCAGTCTCCTCTTCCCACCTCATCATTCGGTTATTCGGAATGTCGCTCCACAATAGAAAGCGGCCATCGCCAAACCAGACTGGCCCTTCCGCCCAGCGAAACCCAGTTGCGATCCGCTCCACGGCCGCGTAGGCGATCCGGTATTTCTCGAACTCCGGATCCAGCACCTGGATGCGAGGATCGGGGTATCGTGCACTTGGTTGCCACATGACGTACTTTCCTTCTAGCTGTTCCCGTTTGCCGGCAATCAGCTCATGATACCGATTTGCCAGGGCACGAACTCGTTATCCCCGAGCCCTAGCAGTTCGCTCTTCGATGCCTTGCCCGAAGCGGTACGCAGCATCAATTGGAAGATCTCTGCGCCGACCTGCTCAATGGTTTTCTCGCCGTCGAGAATCGTGCCGCAGTTCAGGTCCATGTCTTCCTCCAGCCGCCGATACATCGGCGAATTGGTGGCCAGCTTGAGGCTGGGTACGGGCTTGGCGCCGAACATCGAGCCGCGTCCGGTGGTAAAGGCGATCAGGTTGGCGCCGCCGGCGATCTGGCCAGTAGCCGAGACCGGGTCGTAGCCCGGCGTGTCCATGAATACAAGCCCGTGTTGCGTGACCGCCTCGGCGTAACGGTACACCTCCATGAGCGGACCTGTACCGCCCTTCATCGACGAGCCCAGTGACTTCTCGAAGATGTTGGCCAGACCACCCATCTGGTTGCCCGGGCTAACGGCGCCGTTGATCTGCACGTCGCGTCCGACGGAATAATCCTCCTTCCACCAACGAACCCGTTCCAGCAGTTTCTCGCCGACGGCGCGGCTGGCGGAACGGCGGATCAGCGTGTGCTCCACCCCGTAGATTTCCGGCGTCTCCGACAGGATGGCGGTGCCGCCGTGGCGCACCAGCAGATCCACGGCCGCGCCGAGGGCCGGATTGGCGGTGATGGAAGAAAACCCGTCCGAGCCGCCGCACTGCAGGCCCACGGTCAGGTGGCTGGCCGGCACCGGACGGCGCTCCACGCTATTGACCTGCGGCAGCAATTCCATGACCGCGGCAATGCCGGCCTCAATGGTCTTGCGCGTGCCGCCGCTTTCCTGCATGACGAAGGTACGCAGCAAGGGGCCAGCTTCCAGAGACTGCGTGTCGAGCAGGCCCGCTAACTGGTTGCGTTCGCAACCGAGCCCCACGATCAGCGCGGCGCCCAGGTTGGCGTGACGCGCATAGCCGGCCATGGTCCGGCGCAACAGATCCATCGGCTCTCCGGTCATCTCCATGCCGCAGCCCAGCGAGTGACTAAATGCCACCACGCCATCGACATTGGGGAAGTCTGCCAGCCTCTTCGGTGTGAACCACTCCGCGATCTTGCGTACGACGGTGGCCGAGCAATTCACCGTGGAGAGGATGCCGAGATAGTTGCGCGTGCCC
>FTGR01000468.1_pt1 | contig 12179 bp, 12 predicted proteins | sample 1640751 | NCBI WGS metagenome assembly FTGR01 (sample SAMEA3914789, study PRJEB12502) | metagenome | biome: forest; material: soil | place: Canada | collected 2011-07-03 | depth 0.3 m
GATCTTGTGGGCAGGGCGCCTGGGGCAGCATGCCGATGCCGCCGCAAGCGCAGATTCCCGATTCCGACCTGCGCACCGTGGTGGGGTGGATTCTTGAGGCAAAATAGCGGACTGGCCGCCCCATGCCCCGTGGCGCGGCCAGCGCGCCGCCGCGCCGGCCGTGCCGACAGGCAACACTGGCAGCGAGCGGGCTTTTCGCCGTCCCCACGGCTCTTCATAGTTCGGAGCATATCCATGAAGCAGTTTGTCATCGCAACGCTGATGCTGGCTTGCGCCGCCTCGGCCAACGCTGCGGTCGATGCCGCCAAGGCCCAGGAAATCGCCAACAAGAACGCCTGCATGGGCTGCCACCAGGTCGACAAGAAGCTGGTTGGCCCGGCCTACAAGGACGTGGCGACCAAGTACAAGGGCGACAAGAACGCGCTGGCAACGCTGACCAAGAAGGTCAAGAGCGGTGGTGCTGGCGTCTGGGGCCCGGTGCCGATGCCCGCCAATGCCGCTTTGAGCGATGCCGACCTGAAGACGGTCGTGGAGTGGGTGCTGGCAGGCGCCCCGGCCAAGTAAGCACAGCCAGGGCAAGCCCTGCCCGGACCGGTTACGGCTTCGGGACCCAGGGGGCGCCGATGGCGCCCCCATGCAAGGGCGGCAATGCACCGCCCGCTGCCGTGCGAAAAAGGCGCGGCAAGCTAACAGAAAACCAAGCCGGAACGGAAAACGCAGGAGAAAAGGAAACAATGCATTCAAAACGACGAGACGTATTGCGGGTCACCTCCGTGCTCGCACTGATGGCCGCCACCGGGCTGATCAGCAAGGCGCAGGCGGCGGAGTGGAACAAGACCGCCTTCGACGGCAAGAGCGTGGCCGACGTCATCAAGGCGTTTGGCGGCAGCGGAACCGACAAGAGCACCGCCATTGTCTTTACCGCCCCCGACATCGCCGAGAACGGCGCCGTGGTGCCGGTCGCCGTGACCAGCAACATCCCTGGCACCGAGCAGATCGCCATCCTGGTGGAAAAGAACCCCAACACGCTGGCAGCGGATTTCATCATCCCGGCCGGCACCGAGCCCTTCGTCTCCACGCGGGTGAAGATGGGCCAGACCTCGATGGTGTACGCCGCCGTCAAGGCCGGCGGCAAATGGTACGTGGCGTCCAAGGAAATCAAGGTGACGCTGGGCGGCTGCGGCGGCTGAGGCTGCGCTCCCATCCACCCAAGCGGATTTCCGGCCCCACCATTACCTGAAAGAGGAAAGAACATGGCAGACCCGATGCGCGTACGTGCCGCCGAGAGCGGCGGTGTGGTCGACGTCAAGATCCTGATGAAGCACGACATGGAAACCGGCCAGCGCAAGGATGCGTCCGGCAAGACCATTCCGGCCTGGCATATCCAGACCGTGACGGCTCAGTGCAAGGGCAAGGACGTATTCCAGGCCCAGTTCGGCCCGGCGGTGTCCAAGGATCCCTTCCTGAACTTCAAGTTCAAGGGCGGCGCCAAGGGCGACAAGGTCACGGTGACCTGGATCGACAACCGCGGCGACAAGCGGACCGACGAAGCGACCATTTCCTGATCGGGCCGGGCACTGGCTAGTCGTACCGGCCTGACCGAGCGGGCGGCTGCATCCTCTGCTATGGTTCAGGTCGAATGTCGGGCCCGGGCCGGCGCATGGTGCGCGCGGGGGCGCGACCGGAAGGATAGCAATCATGCGGCGAGCATTTATTCGAGCAACGGCGGCACTGGCGGCGATCGGCTTGACGGCCAAGGCAGCGGCGCAAGCGGCGCCGGCGGCTGCCGGCAAGGGCGGGCGCGTCAAGGTGGTCTACCAGCTGTCCGAGGGCACGGACCAGGCGGTGCGCGCCATGGCCAACCTGCGCAACCATCTGAACGCCGCACCCGACACCAAGATCGTGGTGGTGGCGTTTGGCTACGGCGTGGACTTCATCGTGGAAGGCGCGCGTGACGCGCGCGGCAATACGTTCGAGGCCGCCGTCGGTGCGCTGGCCGCCTCCGGCGTCGAGTTCCGCGTTTGCCGCAATACGCTCACGGCGCGCAAGATTCCCGAATCCAGCCTGCTGATGGAAGCCAAGGTGGTGCCGGCTGGCGTGGTGGAAGTGGCCAAGCTGCAATTCGATGAAGGCTACGCCTACATCAAGCCGTAAGTCATACCCGGGCACAAGGCGGCACAAACCGGGCGCCATGCAACGGGAAGACAAGCAATAAGACCGGCCCGCACGGCCTGGCGCCACACGGCGGCAGGCTCCCGAGGCCCCGAGGAGAAGCCCCATGAAAACGATCAGACGCCGCCACACCGGCGCCGCGCTGGCGCTGGCCGGCACCGTGGCGCTCGCCGCCGCGGCGGGGCACGCCCAGGGCAGCACCGCCGAGGAAATCGCCAAGTACCGGCAGATGCTCGCCGAGGGCAACCCGGCGGAGCTGTGGGAAGCCGCCGGCGAAGAACTCTGGAAGAAGCCAGCCGGCCCCAAGAACGCCTCGCTCGAGCAATGCGACCTGGGCAAGGGCCCCGGCGTGACCAAGGGCGCCTACGCCGAGCTGCCGCGCCTGTTCAAGGACACCGGCCGCGTGATGGACCTGGAGCAACGCCTGGCCTACTGCCGGGTAACGCTGCAGGGCCTGACCCAGGAAGAGGCGCTGAAGAATCCCTTCGCCTCCACCGGCAAGCCGTCCGACATCGAGCGCCTGGTGGCCTTCCTGGCCGGCGAGTCGCGCGGCGTCAAGATGAACGTGGAGCTGAACCACCCCGAAGAAAAGCGCGTGTACGCCCTCGGCCAGAAGATGTTCTTCTACCGCGGCGGCGCCTACGACTTCGCCTGCGCTACCTGCCACGCCGTCGACGGCCAGCGCATCCGCCTGCAAGAGCTGCCCAACCTGCTGACCAAGCAGGGCGCGCAGGCCGCTTACACCACGTGGCCGGCCTACCGCGTCTCGCAGGGCGAGGTACGCTCGATGCAGCACCGCCTCTACGACTGCCTGCGCCAGCAGCGCTTTCCCGAACCCGCCTATGGCTCCGACGTGATCACCGCGCTGAGCCTGTTCCTCGCCAGGAACGCCAACGGCGGCACCTATGATGGCCCGGCCATGAAGCGCTGAGAATAGGGAGAGCAGAGATGAAGCAAGCGCATAACTACGCACAAGGCACGCTGGCCGCGGCCACGTTCGCCATGCTGGCCTGCATGGGCGGCATGGCGAACGCACAGGACAGCGCCAAGCCGGCCAAGGCCGCAAAACCTGCCAACGTCGCCGCCAAGGTCGCCGCTGTAGGCGACGCCGACATGAAGAAGCTGATCGAAAGCTCCTTCACCTCCAAGGGCCCCGCCACGGTCGAAGGCGTGCTCGATCGCGACGCCATGCAGAAGGCCTGCAGCGACTACCCGGACCGCTCCAAGGTGCCGGCCGCGGTGGCCAAGAAGATCGAGGCCGCCGAATTCAAGCAGATCAAGTACCCATCCGACAAGCAATGGCTGGGCGACTGGAAGGAGGGCGAGAAGACCGCCCAGAACGGCCGCGGCATGCAGTTCTCCGACGCGGTCGGCGGCACCAACGGCGCCAACTGCTACGCCTGCCACCAGATGACCAAGGCCGAGATCTCGTTCGGCAATATCGGCCCGTCGCTGTACCAGTACGGCAAGCTGCGCGGCGATTCGGAAGCCGTGCTCAAGTACACCTGGGGCAAGATCTGGGATTCCAGCGCGTTCGCAGCCTGCTCCAACATGCCGCGCTTCGGGCACAAGGGCATCCTCACCGAGCAGCAGATCCGCGACGTGATGGCGCTGCTGCTGGACCCGGCCTCGCCGGTCAACCAGTAAGGCACCGCGATGACACCCAGGCGCATGGCCGGCACCCTCCGGCGCGCACTCCCATGCGCGCTGCTGCTCGCCGCGCTGGCCGGAAGCGGCGCGGCCGCCGCGCTGGAGGTAGGCGACACAGTGCGCCTGCCGCCGGTGAAGTTGCTCGACGGCAGCGTCGTGACACCCGCCGACCTGGCCGGCAGGCCGCTGGTGGTGGAAGTCTGGGCATCGTGGTGCCCCTTCTGCGCGCTGCAGAACCCGCGCCTGCAAACGCTCTACGACAGTACCGGTGGCGCGCGTGGCGGGCTGCAGGTGCTGGCGCTCAGCATCGACAAGGATCCCAAGGACGCCACCGCCTACATGGCGAAACACGGCTACACCTTCCCGGCCGCGATGGACACGCCCGCGCTGCGCGCCGCGCTCGGCAAGCGCAAGGGGTTGCCCGAGCTGTATGTGATCGACGGCCACGGCAAGGTCGTGCAGAAGGAAGTCGGCGAGATGCTGGAAGAAGAAGTCGCGGCGCTGGCCAGGTACGCCACGCCAACGCAGAAGTAGCCGCCTGCGGCCACCTCGGCCACACCGGCCGCCTCAGCCACAAGATGCCGGGTCGCAAGAGCCTGACACCGGCACATGACATGCACAGGACGAGACAATGAACCGACGCGAGTTCCTGCAGGTGCTGGCTATCGCCGGCGCCGGCGGCATGACCTTTCCCGCCACCGACGCACAAGCCGCGCAGGCCGCCGGCAAGCTCTACGACGTGCCGCGCTTCGGCAACGTGCACCTGCTGCATTTCACCGATTGCCACGCGCAGCTGCGCCCGCTGCATTTTCGCGAGCCCAACGTCAACCTCGGCGTGGGCGACTACGCGGGCAAGCCGCCGCACCTCGTCGGGCAGGCCTTCCTGCGCCACTACGGCATCGCCCCCGGCAGCGCGCAGGCGCATGCGTTCACCTATCTTGAATTCACCGAAGCGGCCCGCCGCTATGGCAAGGTTGGCGGCTTTGCCCATCTCGCCACGCTGATCAAGCAGCTCAAGGCCGGCCGGCCCGGCGCGCTGCTGCTCGACGGCGGCGATACCTGGCAGGGTTCGGCCACCGCGCTTTGGACGCGCGGGCAGGACATGGTCGACGCCGCGCTGGCGCTGGGCGTGGACGTGATGACCCCGCACTGGGAAATGACGCTCGGCGCCGAACGCGTCACCGAGATCGTCGAGCGCGACTTCAAGGGCAAGGTCGCCTTCCTCGCGCAGAACATCAAGACCAACGACTTCGGCGATCCCGTCTTCGATCCCTACGTCGTCCGCGAAATGAACGGCGTGCCGGTGGCCATCATCGGCCAGGCCTTTCCCTACACGCCGATCGCCAACCCGCGCTACTTCACGCCCGACTGGACCTTCGGCATCCAGGAAGAAAACCTGCAGCAGGTCATCGACCAGGCCCGCGGCAAGGGAGCGCAGGTGGTCGTGCTGCTGTCGCACAACGGCATGGACGTGGACCTCAAGCTCGCCTCGCGCGTGCGCGGCCTCGACGCCATCCTCGGCGGCCACACGCACGACGGCATGCCTGCGCCGGTGCCGGTCAAGAACGCCGGCGGCACCACGCTGGTCACCAACGCCGGCTCCAACGGCAAGTTCCTCGGCGTGCTCGACTTCGACGTCAAGGGCGGCAAGGTCAGCGATTTCCGCTACCGCCTGCTGCCGGTCTTCGCCAACTACCTGGCTGCCGATCCCGTCATGGACGCGCTCATCGCCAAGGTGCGCGCGCCGTATGAGAAGCAACTCGGCGAGGTGCTCGCGCGCAACAGCGGCCTGCTGTACCGCCGCGGCAATTTCAACGGCACGTTCGACCAGCTGATCCTGGATGGCCTGATGGATGTGCAGGGCGCCGAGATCGCCTTCTCGCCGGGCTTCCGCTGGGGCACCACGTTGCTGCCCGGGCAGGCCATCACCATGGAACACCTGATGGACCAGACCGCCATCACGTATCCCCACACCACAGTTACCGCGATGAGCGGCGAGACCATCAAGACCATACTCGAAGACGTGGCCGACAACTTGTTCAACCCGGATCCCTACTACCAGCAGGGCGGCGACATGGTGCGCGTGGGCGGCCTGCGATACACCATCGACCCCACCGCGGCGATGGGAAAACGCATCACCGAGATGCGCCTCAAGGGCCAGCCCATCGACGCCGCCAAGACCTACAAGGTGGCCGGCTGGGCGCCCGTCTCGGAAGAAGCCCGCCAGAATGGCAGCCCCCCGATCTGGGACCTGATGGCCCAATGGCTGCGCGCCTCCGGCGAGGTCACCGCCCGCCCGCTGAACCTGCCGACGGTGCGCGGCATGGCCGGCAACGCAGGCATGGCAACGTGATTGAACAACCGCGAAAAACTGAGCTACAATCATTCGTCACGGGCCGATAGCTCAGCTGGGAGAGCGCTGCGTTCGCAATGCAGAGGTCGGGAGTTCGATCCTCCTTCGGTCCACCAGTTTCGCTGTACAACAACGCACTTGAGACCGGCACGATATTTTTGCGCCGGGTGCAAGGATATGCTTGCCTGATGAAAAAGCCGACCTTGAGTCGGCTTTTTCATTTTTACAGCGCAAAGGCAGCTAAAAACTGAATCCGGAGGTGGACTACATGCCACACGCCTTCTGGCCCAAGCGGCCATACAGGGGGTCAAGAGGCCCGCGTTCGGAGAATTCGACCTATTTCCCTGGCACTGGCACTATCCCATTTCAAGGGCCCAGGGACTCACCAAGTTCGGTATCGACTGCGTGAGAGAAAAAGAGAGTCCAGGAATCAGGGATTTATTTCAACAATAATCGATGACACCGATGATATCGGTATGGCTGTTTTTGAATGAGAATGCAGATCGATCAAGAAAAAAATGAAGTGCCAGGCTGTCCCCACCGCTAAGTGTTTGTCCTTAGTTGCACCGAGCAACTAATGCATGGAGAATCTATTGTCGATATCCACTGACTCCTTTATTCCTCCATGTCGTCTTCTGACCATCCCATCCTCGAGTACCTGTCGTTCCGGTTGGACCGGTTGAGCGAGTTGAGCAAAGCGGCGGGAACGAAGTACTACGAAGAAGAGTTCGGCGTCACGGTGCGGGATTTGCGCGTGCTGCGGCTGGTTGCCTTGGAACCCGGGCTGACACTGAGCCGGCTTATCGAGCTGTCCTTGCTCGAAAAGACGATGGTGTCAAAGATCGTCAGCGCTCTTGTCAAGAAAGGGCTCCTGTACCGCGAGATCGGAGAACTCGATGCCCGGCAGATCAATCTGTTCCTGAGCGCCGAGGGAAAAAGCATGGTGAAGCGGACGTATGCGCGCGGCAACACGCTCGAAGAGGCTTTGCTTGGCACCCTGACCGAGTCGGAGCTCAAGACCTTTAACCGCTGCATCGACAAGCTGACGGACACGCTCGAACACCACGCAAAGAACACCGGCAGCGCCAAGCCGAAGCGGGCCGCATAGATTCGTCAATTCCCAGCCGGGGGGTATCCATGTTCCATCCATCGTTCCGCCAGCCATTCCCACTGGTGCCGGATGCCCTGGTCCAGCACAACGATCCTGGCCGCAACCGCCGCAGGCGCCAGCCTGAGCGCGTCGCCTGACGCTGAAACCATCTCAACAGAAGGAGAAACGATGCGGCTGCTGCTTGCCTCGTTCAAACACGAGACCAATACCTTTTCACCGGTTCCCACGCCGTTCCAGCGCTTTTTCCGCGAAGGCGCGATCCTCAGCGGCGCCGAGGCGATCGCCGCGCGGCGCGGCACAGGCACCGCGCTCGGCGGATTCATCGAAGTGGCGCAACGCCATGGCGCCCAGATGGTGGTGCCGGTGGTGGCAGAGGCGTCGCCAAGCGGGCCGGTGGATCCGCAGGCCTACGAGCGCATCTGCGGGATGATCGTGGAGGCGGCGGCCAGCCAGGCGTTCGACGGCATCCTGCTGGATCTGCACGGTGCCATGGTGACGCCCGATTTCGAGGACGGCGAGGGCGAACTGCTGCGGCGCCTGCGGGAGGTGCAGCCGGACACGCTGATCGGCGTCGCGCTCGACATGCATGCCAACCTCTATCCGGAGATGGTCGCCCGCGCCAACGTGCTGACCGGATACCACACCTACCCGCACGTCGACATGGCGGCCGCCGGCAAGCGTGCCGCGGAACTGCTGTGCCGTGCCATCCAGGGGAAAGTCCGTCCGGTGCTGGCATGGGACAACCGGCCCATGCTGCCGCATGTGATGCGCCAGGGCACCCATGGCGAGCCCAACCGGTCTTTGCAGGCATCGTGCATCGCGCTCGAGCAGGCCGGGGACAGCATCCTCGCCGCCTCGCTGTTCACTGCTTTTCCGCATGCCGATGTCCGCAATGCCGGTCTGTCCGTAGTCATCTGCGCCGATGGCGACGCCGACGGCGCCCGCGAGGCCTGCCAGGCGCTGCTGGACCAGGCATGGGACCAGCGCGCCGAATTTCTCTATCACGGCGCACCGCTGGCCGAAACCGTTGCCCGCGCCAAGGCAGCCGACGGCCGTCCGGTCGTGTTACTGGACCACTGCGACAATGTTGCATCGGGCGGCACCATGGACACCACCGCGGTGCTCCGGGAGGTTCTGCGGCAGGAACTCAAGGACGCCGTCTTTTATGCGATCCACGATCCCATTGCCGTCGAAGAAGCCATTCTGGCCGGCATCGGCAATGAGGTCTCCCTCGCGCTTGGGGGGCGCTGCGCCTTGCCGGCAACGGGAGATCGCAATGAACCCCTGCGGCTGAGCGCACGCGTGCGGCTGATCAGCGATGGGCGCTTCCGTCTGAGCGGTCCCATGAGCGCGGGCGTGGAAGTGAGCACCGGCAAGACGGTGGTGCTGGATGCCGGTACCGTCCAGGTCATCGTGGTCTCCTCGCATATGGAGCCCTTCGACCTCAGTTGCTTCCATGCCCTTGGCATCGATCCCGCGCGGAAGAAATTCCTGGTAATGAAGAGCCGCGTTCACTGGCGCGCTGGCTTTGGCGACCTGGCGGCGCATGTCTTCGAGTGCGACAGCATCGGCGTGACGACTTCCGACTTCGGCAAGCTGACCTTCGAGCACGTACGGCGGCCGATCTATCCGCTCGACGACATCTAGGCCGCCGCGCTCGCGGTTGGCATGCAGGCACAACAGGAGACAAAGCATGAAGCTCAAATCCATCCTCGCTGTCTTGTCTGCTGCGTGCAGCACGAGTATCGCGCAGGCGCAAATCGCTCGTCCGCCGCTCAGCGCCGTGGATTCGGACCCTGTAAAGATGGGCTGGATGACCGGTTCGCCGCCGCCGGCGGACAAGCTGATCCGGCAAGCGGACATGACGCTCTACGCGTTCCCGCAGACGCGCTGGTCGTTCGCCAATTTCCGCCAACTCGTGCCCAACACCAACGTCAGGCGCGGTGACGGCACACCGTCGGCATTGCCGCGCGCCGAGCGCACCGACATCGACGGCATCACGTTCACGCCGCTGGGGCGCACGGACACGATGACCTGGGCGCAGTCGCTCGAGGCCAACTACACCGATGCGATCGTCGTGCTGCACAAGGGCCAGATCGTCTATGAGCGCTACTTTGGTGTCATGAACTCGCGCCAGCCACACACGGCCATGTCGGTAACCAAATCGTTCTTCGGCACGCTGGGGGCGATGCTGGTGGCCGAAGGCAAGCTCGACGAGAACGCGCTGGTCTCCAAATACATCCCCGAGCTCAAGGACACGGCCTACGGCGACGCGACGGTCCGCCAGGTGCTGGACATGACGGTCGGCGTCAAGTATTCGGAGAACTACGCAGATCCGAATGCCGAAATCTGGCAACACGTGCGGGCCGGAGGCGTGTTCCCACGCCCGCCTGGCTACAACGGCCCAACCTCGTTCTACGGTTTCCTGGAAACCCTGAAGAAGGAGGGCGAGCATGGTGATGCCTTTGCCTACAAGACCGTGAATACAGACGTGATAGGCTGGCTGATCCGGCGCGTCAGCGGCAAGTCAGTGGGCGAGGTGCTGTCCGAGCGCATCTGGCAAAAACTGGGGGTGGAGCAAGACGCCTACATGCTGGTCGACAGCGTTGGAACGGAGTTCGCCGGGGGCGGCTTCAACCCGACCCTGCGCGACATGGCCCGCTTTGGCGAAATGATGCGCCTGGGTGGGCGGTTCAATGGTCAGCAGATCGTGCCCAAGTCCGTGGTCGACGACATCCAAAACGGCGGCGACAAGGCCAAGTTCGCCAAAGCCGGCAATGCGACAATGCCCGGCGGGAGCTATCGCGACATGTGGTGGGTCAGCCATAACGCCGATGGCGCCTTCTCGGCGCGCGGCGTTCATGGCCAGGCGATCTACATCGACCCCAGAGCCGAGATGGTGATCGCTCGGTTCGCCTCCCATCCGGTGGCCGGAAACGAGCAGTCCAATACGACCAGCTATCCAGCCTTCCAGGCATTGGCCGACCACCTCGCAGCCAATCGATAGCAACGCCACCGAGCGTGATGATGACGAGGCCGCGCTGCGCCGGAACGGCAGGCGGCTTCCCGCATGTCTCAGGGCCCAAGGCTGGCTGCAGTTCGGCAGGCACGATTGACCGCTCGGCCATGGGGGTGCGGCATTGCCTGTAGCGCATGCCGACGCTACGTGGTGCGCCCGCGCAGGGCGCTCGTCGTTGATCACAGCTCACTGCGGCTGCTCGCGGCGCGACTTTTGCGAAACCGGAACCACCGCCGGATTTGCAGCAGCCGGGGCCGGTGTGGACGGCGCGGGGGACGGACGGATCTGCGTGGCGGGTGAATGCGGCAAGCGCACCGGCGCCATGCCCTCTGATCCTTGCAGCGCCTGGCCGTTGTCATAACCGGTGGAGACGGCCTCCAGGTAGCCCGGCGCGAACGTCTGCTCGGGCGCGACCAATGACTGGGCCGGCGCGACGGGTTGGGCATAGGCGATGCTGTTCGCGCACATCGCGAGCACGCGCATCAACAGGACACCTCGCTGCAGCATGCGTATCGCTTCCTGCAAACGCGAACGGGGCCGACTCTCTCGTGGTTCATAACGGTTGATCTTCATGACGGTTCTCCAATGGAGCGATGGCTCCGGGTGGGGAGGTGGGAAGAAAACGAGCATCGGCGCCGGGCTCTGAACCCTTAATCGCATGGACCATGCCATCCGCATGGGGCCGCCAATAGCGGATGCGCCGCCACTTTTCCGGGTAAACCTGTTGGAGAACTGCAGACACGCATGCTGGCCGCGGTTGGGCGGCACGCAACATGCGATCGATGGAGGCGAGGGGCGACTGCCCCGGCCGTGCTGTGGATAACTTGGCAAAACCCTGGGGATAAGCAGGCAGGAAAGCTGTGTCCCGGCTGGGGGTGGGTTGTGGGGCGTATACGAACAACTTCGGGGCGGTTTTCGCGCGCCACGTATACGTCCACCAGATATCCCGCGGGACCAGGATATTCCCTGGGACTTATCTTGTTCGCAAGTCGTTGAGCCGAAAGGGAAAAACCGGCTTATCCACGGGAAAAGGGGGCGTTTACCTACTACTACTATATTGGTATACGTAAACAATAAAGAAAGACATAAGGCCACCATTGCGGCAGACGTATACGCGTTGCCTGCATTTGGCGCAGCGCTTCGCACGCAATCCTGCGCTGGCGTCCCGGCCGCCGCGTATACCGCTCGCCCGACGTTTACTCACCTCAGCGCGGCACCTTGAATGCTTTCCTTGCCAGCAAGGCCTCCTCGCGCGTCGCGCAGCCCTCCCGGTGATCGTTGACCAGGCCCATCGCCTGCATCAGCGCGTACATCGTGGTGGGGCCGACAAAGCGCCAGCCGCGCTTCTTCAGGTCCTTGGACAGCGCGATGGATTCCGGCGAGATGGCCATGGTGCGCAGCGCTTCCGGCGTCAGCAGCGTGGGCCGGCTGGCCGGATCGGGCTCGAAGCGCCAAAAGTACGCGGCCAGCGATGGCTCCGTCTCCAGCAGTTCGCGGGCGCGCTGCGCATTGTTGATGGCCGCCTCGATCTTGCCGCGGTGCCGCACGATGCCGGCGTCGCCCAGCAGCCGCTGGATATCGCGCTCGCCAAAGCGGGCCACCTTTTCAATCTCGAAGTTGGCAAAGGCGCGGCGAAACGCCTCGCGCTTGCGCAGGATGGTGAGCCAGCTCAAGCCGGCCTGGAATCCCTCCAGGCATAGCTTTTCGAACAGGCGCCGGTCGTCGCCGACGGGAAAGCCCCATTCGTTGTCGTGGTAGTGGCAGTAGTCTTCCAGCGTGCCGCACCAGCTGCAGCGCTCGCGTTCCGTGTCTGCCACCGTGTTCGCCACGGGCTGTGCCGCTTTGGGCGAGACCTTTTTCGCTACCTTCTTCGC
>FTGR01000444.1_pt1 | contig 11607 bp, 10 predicted proteins | sample 1640751 | NCBI WGS metagenome assembly FTGR01 (sample SAMEA3914789, study PRJEB12502) | metagenome | biome: forest; material: soil | place: Canada | collected 2011-07-03 | depth 0.3 m
ATGCGTCGGTTAGCCGATGACGGCACGATTCGCGTCGAGGACAAAGCGCAGCAAGCACGCCAGGCCCACTTCACGCAAGTCCGCAACCAAAACAAAAGAGCCACCCCTTCAGGATGGCTCCGACAACCCCGCGACGATACGTCCACCGAACCTGGCACCTGTGAAGCCGGACACTCTGCGGCATCCGTGCATCTTGAAAGGATGCCGTTGTTGGACGTGCAATCAAATCGGCGTGTGGCCCACCCCAATGGTCCACTCGCAAAAATGCTTCTTCAGAATTCTTTAGCTGCGATTTGATGCGGGCAAATGATAGTGCCCCTGTATTGCAGCAATAAGACATGGAGACATGGCGCAAGGCAACCATTTGCGCAACCGCGCGAATACCAGCGGTTGCGCGTGCTTTATGCGATGCACTCTCAGCCACGTTCTACAGCGAGCAAAATTGTGCGCATGACGCGACTTGTACAACCCGTTCCGGCTCTCGCCCTTTGCCACGGACAAGACCCGGACGCCTGCAAGGTCATCCTACCTCGCTCGGCAAATAACATATACTCCCCCATACTATATTTGAGGTGAAGCCATGAGCCACACAATCCGCGAGAAACAAAAGCTGCTGAACCGGGTGCGTCGTATCCGTGGCCAGATCGATGCCATCGAACGCGCACTCGAGGAAGAGCAAGGTTGCGTGGGCGTGCTGCAGCAGATCACGAGCTGCCGTGGGGCCATGAACGGCCTCTTGGCGGTGGTACTGGAAGACCACATCCGCACGCACCTTGTCGAAGCCGAACCTGCCCATGGTGACGCCGAGGGCGACGCCAAAGAACAACTGATCGAGGTTGTGCATAGCTACTTTAAGTGAGCCTGCGATGAGCAATTTCTACGACGCCCCGTTTGGGGCAGGCCATGACCACGTGTTCCTGGGCGCCGGGCACGAGAAGAACGAGCGCAAGACGTGGGCCGTGATTGTCCTCTGCGCCCTCATGATGATTGTCGAAATCGTCGGTGGCAGCGTGTTCGGTTCACTGGCCCTGGTTGCGGACGGGCTGCATATGTCGACGCATGCCGGCGCCATGCTGATCGCCGCGCTTGCCTACACCTACGCGCGCCGGCACGCCAATGACTCGCGTTTCGTCTTTGGCACCGGCAAGCTGGGCGACCTCGCTGGCTTCACCAGCGCCATCATCCTGGCCATGATTGCCTTGCTGATTGCCTATGAAGCCGTCGCACGATTCTTCTCACCCGTTCCGATTCACTTTGACGAAGCCATTCCCATTGCTGTTGTCGGATTGCTGGTGAATATCGCGAGTGCCTGGCTGTTGAGCGGCGGCGACCATCATGGGCACAGCCATGGACACGCGCACGGCGACGAGCATGGCCATGATGATGAGGAGGTAAAGCATATCTCCACGCCAGCGGGCGACTTCGCGCTCTCCATCTTCGAAGATGGCGTGCCACCGGTATTTCGCCTCAGGGCAGAAACGGCAAGCGTGGCGCTACCGGTCAACGCGGTGACCGTGACCACCATCCGGCGAGACGGTAGCCGGCAGGAGTTTGCGTTATTGCGCAAGGCCGGCTACCTGGAGTCCGCGACTGAGATTGCCGAGCCGCATGCTTTCATCGCGGTGGTCGGCGTTGCCGGCAGTGAGCACACCGTGGAATTCGAAGAGCACGACCACGGCCACGAGGATGGGCACGGCGCACACCACCGAGACCACAACATGCGCGCCGCCTACATCCACGTTGTCGCCGATGCAGCCGTCTCCGTGCTGGCTATCATCGGCCTGCTGCTGGCCAAGACATTTGGCTGGCTCTGGATGGACCCGCTCGCCGGTGTCGTGGGCGCGCTGGTGATTGCCAACTGGTCCTATGGCCTTATCCGTGACACCGGCGGCATCCTGGTCGATCTCAACCCGGACCAGCGCATTGCGGGCAAGCTCAAGGCGGCAATCGAGGCCGATGGCGACAGGCTGGTCGACCTGCACGTCTGGCGCGTTGGCCCGGGCCATCTGAGTGCCGCGGTCTCCGTAGTCACCACCGCGCCCCAGCGCGGGCCGCAGTACTACCACGCCCGCCTAAGGCAATTCCGGAGCTTGTCGCACATCACCGTCGAAGTGAACGCTGCGGTTACTGCGTGATGAAACTGGCGCACAGGCCCATGCCCGAACATCGCGGAACAACGCATCGAACGCCACCCGCCTACGCTCACGTGCTGCGTTCGATACCGCCAAGGCATGCATGACTATTTCGTATGACGGGCCAGTTCTTATGTGCACATCGGCACCCTATACTTCCTGCTGAGAAGGTGGGGGTTCTCTGGTGTGAATGCAGGAGAACGACATGAAACCGTTGAAGAAGGCAGTAGTAGCAGTTGCATCGTTTGCGGCGCTTGGTGCCGCCGCAGGCATTGCAAGCGCAGGGGTACGGCCTGTTGACCCATACACGGACGGCGCCAGGCTTGGGCAGGTCCAGGCAAACGCAGGTTCCGTCCCCGCAGGCATGCACAGGCCGGACGGTTGCTCCGACGGGGCGTATACGTCCACGGGTCCGCACTCCCCTTTTACTGATGCTAGCAACAGGGCTTCGGTGAGCGCTGGCCAGGTGGCCGCAACCCTCCCCGAGCTGCTGGCAGTAGCCAGGCCGAAAGACTGCGCCCCGAATTGTGGTGGCGAACGGCAAGTTGAAGGCACCGAAGGTACCTGAACACGGGCCGCGCACGGCGCGGGGTCCCGGGGCAAGACCCGAGCGGAGCCGCACGCGCAAAAAACCCGCCGCGCGCGGCCTCACTCGGTATACTCCCAGGCACGTTTATCTCATGCCTGCAGACCGCCCATCGTGTCCAACTCCTCCGCGCGCAAGACCGCCGCGCAAAAACCCGCCGCCGCCGATTACGATTTCACCGAGCAAGTGGGGCACCTGCTGCGGCGCGCCTACCAGCGCCATGTGGCGATCTTCCAGCAGACCATTGCCGATTCGCAGCTGACCGCGGCGCAGTTCGTGGTGATGTGCGCGGTCAACGAGCGCGGCTCGTGCTCGCTCAGCGAGATTGCGCGGGCCACCGCCATCGACCAGGCCACCGTGCGCGGCATCATCGAGCGCCTCAAGGCACGCGAGCTGGTGGCGGTTTCGCACGACACCAACGACCGCCGCAAGGTGGTGGTCACGGTGACGCCGGCCGGCCATGCGCTCATCGAGGAAACCGTGCCGTTCGCGCACAAGATCTCCGAGCAGACCTTTGGCGACCTCAATCCCGCCGAGCGGGTGGCCATCACCTACCTGCTGCGCAAGATGAGCGAGTTCGACGAGCGCGGCAATGCACCGGACGGCGAGCCGGAGTAGCCTGCCTCAGGCTGGCTGGCCGAGCTTGCCGGCCAGCGCCGCGAGGACCGTCTCCGGCGTGAAGGGCGCGCGCCGCAGCCGCACCCCCGTGGCATCGAACAACGCATTGGCAATCGCCGGCGCACCCGGCAGCGATGCGGATTCTCCCGCGCCCATCGGCGCCTCCTCCTGGCGCGGCATCAGCAGCACTTCAATGGGCGGCAGCTCGGGGAAAGTCAGCAGCGGATAGCTGCCCCATTCGCGGCTGGCCACGCCGGCGGCGTCAAAGCGCACCTGTTCCTTGAGCACGCGGCCAAGCGCCTGCACCACATTGCCCTGCACCTGGTGGCGCACACCGTCGGGGTTGACCATCATGCCGGTGTCTTGCGCCACCACCAGCCGCTGCACCACGATCTGGCCGGTATCGGGTGCCACCGTCAGGTCCACCACCCAGGCGGCCCAGGCGGCGCCGAAGCCCGGGAATTTGCTGTGGATATAGCGGGCATAGGCCACGCCTCGCCCGCGCAGCAGCCCATCCGCGTCCGGCTGGCCACACGTGCCGCGCGCGCCTTCGCGCCAGCCGGCATGCGCCGCCAGCGCGCGCAGCAAGTCCGTGGCGCGCCCGTCGGGCAGGTGGCGCAGGCGGAAGGCCAGCGGATCGGCGTCGGCCTCATGCGCGAGCTCGTCGATAAAGGATTCGTGCGCGAACACGTTGGGCAAGGCCGAGACGCCGCGCAGCCAGGAGGCACGCACGATGGCGGGCGTGTCGTCGCAGCCGATCCGCGTGGCGGCGTAGCGATAAGGTGGCACTGCGGTGCGGTCGCCCATTTGCAGCATGCGTGGCGCGTTGTCGACCACGCCGGTCAGCAGCAGCGCCAGCGTGGGTGCGTCGTTGGACGGATAGCGACTGACAAAATCGTAGGCAAGCAACGCACCATCGGGGCCGATGGCGCCGCGCACGTCCATCAGCTGCGCAGCGCCCTTGGGCTCCCAGAGATGTTCCTGCTCGCGGCTGAGCTGCACGCGCACCGGGCGCCCCACCGCGCGCGACAGCAGCACGGCATCGGCGCAAACGTCGTCGGCGCAATTGCGGCCATAGCAGCCGGCGGCTTCCATCCGCACGATCTCGATGCGGCCTTCGTCCAGGCCGGTCAGGCGCGCCAGGTCGATGCGCAGTACATGCGGGTTCTGCGTGCCGGACCAAACGGTGAGGCCCCCCTCCCGATAGTCCGCCACGGCGCATGACGGGCCGATGGACCCGTGCATCTGGTAGGGCCACACATAGCCGCACGACAGCACGCGGCCCGCGCTACCCGTGCTATCCGCGGCATCGAACGCGCCTTGCGCATCGCCCTCGTCCACCAGCGTGCGGCGTGTCGCCGGATTGGCGCGCAGCGCGGCCTCGGCGTCTTCCGGCTCGGTGAGCGGGGGCAGCGGCGGCACCGGCTTCCAGTCCACGCGCAGGCGGCGCGCCGCCTGCATGGCTTGCTCCTCGCGCTGCGCGACCACGCCGATGAAATCGCCCTGCACGACCACGTCGACGACACCGGGTACGTCGCGGATCGATGCGCGGTCGACGCCGCGCAGGCTGGTGCCCACAAAGACTCCGCTATCGCGCCCCGCGTAAGGCGGGCGCACCACGCGGCCGTGCAGCATGCCGGGCACGCGCACGTCGTGCACGAAGGTGAGCTGCGCCGTGGCCTTGGCGGGAATATCCACGCGCGGCGCGGCGTGGCCGACCACGCGGTATTCGCCGACCGGCTTGGTGGCGATGGCGTCGGCCAGCGGCAGTTCGATATGCTCGCCGGCCAGCAGGTCGCCGTAGGCGAGGCCTTCGGCTTTGTCGTTGCCTTCACTGCGCAAGCGCAGGCGGCCGTCTTCGGCGATCAGCGCTTCGGGCGACACGCCAAGGCGCTGCGCCGCGCGCTCGCGCAGCCAGGCCATGGCTTGCGCCGCCGCGCGGCGCAGCGGCAGCGCGGAGATCTGGATGGTGGCGCTGGCAATGGTGGGGCCCTGGTTGGGCGTTGCCTCGGTATGGCCCAGCGTCATCGCCACGCGCGCCGCCGGCACCTCCAGTTCCTCGGCCACGATCTGCGCCAGCGAGGTACGGATGCCGGTGCCCAGGTCAACGTGTCCGTTGAAGGCCAGGATCTCGCCGGTGTCCCGCACCGCCACGAAGATGTCCGGCTGCGCGGCGATGTAGTCGGAGGCCGCGCCGGGCTGGCCGGGCGCGGGCCGGGGCGCGGCCTGCGGCGAGCGCGTCACCAGCAGCACGCCGCGAGCCCGCAGCAGGGCGTCGCGCTGCGCGCGGGGGGAGATCGGCGCCGATGCGGGAGGAGACGCGGACTGGGGTCCGTTGCCGGGGGTCGTTTCCATTCGTTCCATGTCTCAGGTGGGCACGCTGGCGGACTGCCGGATTCCGGTGCCGCCGGCCTTGGCCGTTATACTGCCAGCCTCGAACAAGCAATACGTATCAAACATATGAGCACCCCGACCGCTAAGAAAAGCGCGGCAGCCGGAACCCGGGCCCGGCAAGCTCAGGACACCCGAGCCAAGATCCTGAAGGCAGCCATCAAGGTCTTCGCCTTGCGCGGCTACGAAGGCGGGCGCGTGGAGAAAATCTCTTCGCTGGCCAAGACCTACGACCGCATGATCTATTACTACTTCGGCAGCAAGGAAAAGCTGTTCGTCGAAGTGCTCGAAACCATCTACATCCAGCTCAACGAGGCCGAGCAGGCGCTCAAGCTCGACCCCGAGGACCCGGTGCGCGCGCTGACCCAGCTGATCGACTTCGTCTGGGGCTATTACCTCGAGCACCCCGAGTTCGTCGCCATCCTGTCCAGCGAGAACATGAGCCAGGGCAAGCACGCCAAGAAGTCGAGCCGGCTGCGGGAGATCTCCAGCTACGCCCTCTCGGTACTCGATGGCATCCTGGCGCGCGGCAAGGCTGCCGGGCTGTTCCAGCCCGATGTGCTGGCCCGCGATATCTACCTGGTGATCGCGTCGCTGGGCTACTTCTACAACTCGAATCATCATACGCTCAGCGCGTTCCTTGGCGAGCCCATGATGAGCAAGCCGGCGCTGGAGCACTGGCGCAATGTGATTCAGCGTACGGTGCTGAGCACGGTCTGCGTGCCAGGCACCGGCACCGCCCCGGCTGGCGAGACGCTGGCCGAAACCGACGCGGCGGCACCCGCCGCCCGCAAGAAGCCGGCGCGCGCCAAGCGCGCCTGAGCCTCGCATCCGGCGGTCATCGCGCATCGCCGGATGCCTTTCCATCAGGCGGTCGCCGCCGCCCGCGCCAGCATCGCCAGCGCTTCGTCACGCGGCATCACGGTGGCGTTCTTCTGCGCCATGTCGAACAGGTTGGCATCGTGCGGCCCGATGGCGCGGTCGCCCACGCAATCGGACAGCACCAGCGGCCGGAACCCGTACGACATGGCATCGACCACGCTGGCGCGCACGCAGCCGCTGGTCACGCAGCCTGCCACCAGCAGCGTCTGCACGCCGCGCTGGTTCAGCCACGCCGCCAGCGATGTGCCGAAAAAGGCAGATGGCACGGTCTTGCGCACCACCAGTTCGCCGGCACGCGGCGCCAGTTGCGCGACAATGGCGCTGTTATGGCTGTCTTCCTTCAGGCCCAGCAGGCCGGGCACTTTCAGCGTGAAGATATTGTGGTCGCTGTCGTCGTCGGCGAACACGATGCGGCTGTGCGCCACCGGCCAGCCCTGCTCGCGCGCCGTGGCCAGCAGGGGCCCGGTATTGGCAATGGCCTCGGGGATATTGCCGCCGCCAAAGACGGCCGGGTCAGCGAAGCCGTTGACGAAATCGATGATCAGCAGGCCGTAGGGCGCCTTGGGTTCCAGCGTGGCGCCGAAGCCCTGGCGCTGGTAGGTCTTCACTTCATCATGCATGGATGGCTCCCCTGGCATCTCGTTGCTGCTCTTGTTGCTCTTGCTGCTCTTGTTGCGCTTGCTGGTACTGGCGATCCAGCACCTTCCCATGTTCAACCACCGCCTCGCCGTCCAGCCGCACCGTGCAATGGCGCACGGGGATGTCGATATGGCACGCCGTGGTGCGGCTGCCGCCGGCTTCGTTATTGGGGCCGAAGGAACACAGGAAGTTGCCTTCGAACGCGCGCGCATCCATGCCGATGGTGGCCTCGCGGTCATACATGGCAAGCGTGGACCAGCGCGCGCGCGGCTGCAGCCCCCAGCCGATATGCGACATGGCGTAGGCCTCGGGATCGTTGAACGAGGCCATGTAGTCGCTCAGCAGCTCGGCATCCAGGCCGCCTTCGATGCTGGTGACGTAGCCCTTGTTCACCGTGATGTCGATCGGCTCCTGCACATAGGATTTCATCGGCAGCAGGATGTCGCCGCGATCCAGCACGATGCGCCCGCTGGTGCCGCCCTCGTCCGGCCAGGTCAGCACGAAGCCGCTCGGCCAATGGTCCCAGCGGCCCGGCTCATCGACAAAGCCGTACTCGCTGATGGCGGGAAACTCGCCCAGCGCGCAGCGCAGGTCGGTACCGGCATCCGAGGTGATGTGCATCTCCCGCGCGCGCGCCAGCCGCGCCGTGGCGGCTTTCACGCGAGTGCGGTCGGCTTCGGTGGGCACCAGCCGCACCAGCACCTCGGGCGGCTCCACTGCCAGCAGGATCTTGGTGCCGCCGGAGAGGATCTCGTGCTGCTCGGGCGAGAACAGCAGCGTCATCAGGTCCAGCACCAGGTCGCTGGCCTTGAGCGCGGCGATGGCAGCCGGGTTGCCCGTCAGTGGCGTGGTGCCGAGATATGCCAGCGCGTCGCGGCTCAGCGCCTTGTCGCCGTTGACGGGCGGCAGGTCCAGGCGATTGACGATGGCGCCCATCGCGGTGGCCGCCAGCTGCGCGGTGCGCAGCGTTTGCGGATGGGTGGCGGCGCCGGTCAGCACCGTGACGGTCTGCCCGGGCTGCAGCCTGGACAGCGTGAGCACTTGGCGCCAGGCCTGGGTCAGGTCGTGATCGCTTACTGGCATGTTCTCTCCTTTCTCGTGAAGCAGGCGGATCAGGCCGCAGCCTGGTCCTGCAGCAGCGGCGCACCGAGGAAATCGTCGAAGGCGCGGTAGAAGCCCGCCTCGTCGTCCCACGGGATCATGTGGCCGGCGTCCGGCACGCGCGCTACCTGCACGGCGGGCAGCAAGCCGCGAATCTCTTCGATGTCTTCGGCGCGGATCACGTCACCGCGGCCGGCCACCATCAGCAGCGTGGGGACCTGCACCGACGGCATGTCCGCGTGCACGTCATCGCGGTGGAAGTCCTCGAAGCTCGTGACGATGGCGCGCTCATCACAGGTATGCAGCCACTCGGCGCGCAGGCGCAACTGCTCTTCCGTCCAGGTTGGACAGAAGCGGCGCATGCCTTCGGCGTCGATGCCCTGGCGCGCCAGGCGGATCGAATCCACGTACCACGGCAGTTGCGAGGGATAGGCGCGCCGTCCCGGGCCGGAAACGGGCGGGTCCACCATCACCAGCCGGGTCAGCCCGGCGGGATTGCCGCGCGCGGCGCGGATGCCGATGCGCGCGCCCATGGAATGGCCGACGATGGCATAGCGCGCCAGGCCGAGCGCATGCGCAAAGGCGGTCACATCCGCCGCCTGCGCGTCCAGCCCGTAGTCCAGCGCATCGCCGGCCTCGGACAAGCCGCGTCCGCGAACATCCAGGATGTAGGTGTCGAAGTGCTTGCCGAACTGCTCGCCGACAAAGCCCCAGGTGACCGCCGGGCTGGTGATGCCGGGCACGATTACCACGGCGTCGCGCTGCGCGCGCGCGCCGGTGCGGCCGCCGTAGCGCAGGTAATGCTGGCGGATGCCGTTGGCGAACACATTGCCGCCGTGGAGAAACTGGCTCATTGCTGGACTCCCTTTGCCGAAGGCATGATCAATAAGCACCCGACAGCAGCGCGCCCGCGCCGGGCACGACCGGCTCCAGGTCGAGCTGCTTGAGGATGGCGTAGGTGGTGGCGATGGCGGCGGTGATCACGGGCTTGCCGGTCATGGCTTCCACCTTGGCCACCGCCGGCAACGACGGCATCTGCACGCAGGCGGACAGCACGATGGCGTCCACGTCCTTGGTGTTCATCTGCGCGACGATGCCGGGCAGCCTGGCGGGGTCGTGGCGGCCCACTTCGAGGTTGTCGGGGATTTCCAGCGCGCGCCAGTCCACCACCTCGTAGCCTTCATTGCGGATGTAGTCCACCACCAGCTCGGTGAGCGGCTTCATGTACGGCGCGACCACGGCGATGCGCTTGGCGCCGATTACCTTGAGCGCGTCGATCAGCGCGCCGGCGCTGGTGATCACGGGCGCGTCCGCGCCGTTGGCGGCGGTATGGGCCTGCAGGCGCTTTTCCGAGACGCGGTGGTAGCCGTGCCCCATGGCCATGATGGCCACCAGGCAGGCGTAGCCCAGCACGTCGACGCGGGCGTCGCTCAGCTCCAGCGCGCAGCGGTCGGACTCGGCGTCCATGGCCGCCAGTTCTTCCTTGACCACCTTCTTCATGCGCATGCGGCTGGAATGGAAGGTGAAGCGTTCGGGGCGGACCTGCTGGCGCAACGTCAGCATCGCCGGGATCTCGGTTTCCATGGTGGTGTTCGAGCTCGGCACGATCTGGCCGATACGGAAAATTTTCTGCACTGTCGACTCCGTCATCTGTCTGTTTTTGTCCACCCGCCCTGGCGCCCGTCTTAGCGGCAAGCACCCTGCACGGCCGGACCGGAGCCTTCAGCGGTCTCCGTGTCCTGCGAACGATTGTAGTGTACACACGCTATTTTCACAACAAGGCACTGGACGGCGGACGGCGCACTATTTCAGTGCCTACTTAATGAATAAACTCATCATGTGGTGCGTATTTTCACGGTTTGTTGGCATTGAATCGAGTCAGTCACTTTGATATCAGGGTTTTCCATAGGAGTGCAACGTCATTTCTTTACAAGCACATTTCTAGTGTGTACACTCGATTTACCGATTGGCCAGACGGCCTCTTCAGACCCACATCACACCGCCAGGAGAAATATCGTGCAAGGCAAACCACGGATCGCAGTGATCGGCGCCGGACTGGGGGGGACGGTTGCGGCCGCCCTGCTGCAGCGCGCCGGATTCCAAGTCAAGCTGTATGAGCAGGCACCGGCGTTCTCGCGCCTGGGCGCCGGCATCCACGTCGGGCCGAATGTGATGAAGATCATGCGCCGCCTCGGAATCGAGGATGCGCTCAACGACATGGGCTGCCACCCGGACTTCTGGTACAGCCGCGACTGGGAAAGCGGCGAAGTGGTTGCCAAGATCCCGCTTGGGGACTACGCGCTGTCGCACTACGGCGCCAGCTACCTGACCGTGCACCGCGGAGATTTCCACGCCCTACTGACCGAGGCGGTGGCCCCCGGCACGCTGCTGTTCGACAAGAAGCTGGCCAGCGTGGAAGACCTGGGCCACGTGGTGCGCCTGAGCTTTGCCGACGGCACGGTGGATGAAGCCGATATCGTGATCGGCGCGGATGGCGTGAACTCCCGCATCCGCGAGACCCTGCTGGGCGCCGAGCCGCCCAAGTACACCGGCTATGTGGCGCACCGCGCCGTGTTCCCGATCTCGCGTGTCAAAGGCTTCACCCACGACCGCTGTACCAAGTGGTGGTCCGACGATCGCCATATGATGGTGTACTTCGACACCAGCAAGCTCGACGAGATCTACTACGTCACCGGCGTGCCCGAGCCCACCTGGGACATGGCCAAGAGCTGGCTGCCCAGCAGCATCGAGGAAATGCGCGCCGCGTTCGACGGCTGGCACGAAGGCGTGCAATCGCTGATCGAAGGCACGGTGGAAGTGACCAAGTGGCCGCTGCTGGAGCGCGATCCGCTGCCCGTGTGGAGCCGCGGCCGCCTGGTGCTGCTGGGCGATGCCTGCCACCCGATGAAACCGCACATGGCGCAGGGCGCGGCCATGGCCATCGAAGACGCCGCCATGTTGACCCGCTGCCTGCAGCAAACCGGGCTGTCGGACTTCAGCGCCGCGTTCTCGCTGTATGAAGCCAACCGCGCCGAGCGTGCCGGCAAGGTGCAACTGGTTTCGCACAACAACACGTGGCTGCGCACCAACGAGAACCCCGACTGGTGCTTCGGTTACGATGTGTTCAACGAGCCGCTGGTGGAAGCCGGGCGCGTGGCCGTCGCAGCCTGAGCCACGCCCCAGCCAGACCGCCGGGTGCCTTTGGGCTCCCGGCCAAGCGAGTGATGTTCTAAAACGCCCCCAGCCCCCGATGAACAC
>FTGR01000441.1_pt1 | contig 11157 bp, 6 predicted proteins | sample 1640751 | NCBI WGS metagenome assembly FTGR01 (sample SAMEA3914789, study PRJEB12502) | metagenome | biome: forest; material: soil | place: Canada | collected 2011-07-03 | depth 0.3 m
CCATCGGGCCGCGCCACACCATCGGGTTGTCCTGCTCGATCAGGAAGCCGATCGAGTTGGCTTGCAGGCCGTGGCCTTCGAGTGGCTCCATGGTCTGGCCGTCGGACGACTCCGGGCGGCCATCGATGCCCAGCATCATGGGCAGGCTGGGGCCGTAGATGTCGGCGTCGAGCATGCCCACGCGGGCGCCCTCGGCGGACAGCGCCAGCGCCAGGTTGACGGCGGTGGTGGACTTGCCCACCCCGCCCTTGCCCGACGCCACGGCGATCACGTTCTTGACGCCCGGCAGCAGCTTGACGCCGCGCTGCACCGCGTGGGCCACGATTTTCATGCTGACGGCCACGCTGGCATTGGTCACACCGGGCAACTGGCGCAGCGCATCCACCACCTGCTTGCGGATCGGTTCCAGCTGGCTCTTGCCGGGATAACCCAGCTCCACTTCCAGCGACACATCGCCGCCTTCGACCCGCACATTGCGAGCCGAACGGGTGGACACCAGATCCCGGCCCGTGTTGGGGTCGATCACGGTGCGCAGGACTTCGGTAACCTGGTCGACAGTGAGGCTCAAGACAATCTCCGCTACTGAATATGGGAATATGGGGAAGGCGCGTACTGTATCAAAGTATGAGCGAAGTGCAGCGCAAGGGTAGCGCGAGGGTGGCAAGCCCATGGTCCGCACGTGGAATTACACGCACTTACAACTGTCACAGCAACAGGCTTGTGCACCCGGCATCATCTCCTTATTGTAGTGCGCCAGGAACGCAAGCCCGGCGAATACGGTCCAGGGCCTTGTATTCACGTGTCTTCCGCGTTATTTCTAGTGGTATTGCACGCACCACTTCCAAACAGCCAAAAAAATTCGTCCTGAAGGAGAAAGCATGAAACTCAAGCTTGTCAGCCTTGCCGTTGTGGCCACCCTTGCCGCCGGCTGCGCCACGGAACAAGGCACCCAGACCGCGGTCGGCACCGGCGTGGGCGCTGCAGTGGGCGCCGGCCTGGGCAACCTGATCGGCGGCAATACCACCGGCACGCTCGTCGGCGCGGCGGTTGGCGGGGCCCTGGGCGGGGCCACGGGTTACAACTGGAATGCGATCCGCGGCAAGCTGAGCAAGGACACCGCGGGCACGGGCACGCAGATCACCGAGCAGCCGGACGGCTCGCTCAAGCTGAACATCCCGAGCCAGGTGACCTTCGATACAGACAGCGCCAGCATCAAGCCGTCGTTCCGCTCGGTGCTGGACCAGGTCTCGCAGACCCTTGCCCAGCAACAAGACGTCTCCGCCACCGTGGTGGGCCATACCGACAGCACCGGCAACCCGAACTACAACATGCAGCTGTCCCAGCGCCGTGCCCAGAGCGTCGCGACCTACCTGGGTGACCGAGGCGTTGCCCGGCCCCGCCTGGCAGCTGAAGGACGAGGCCAGACCCAGCCGGTCGCGGACAACGCCACCGAGGCCGGACGCACACAAAATCGCCGGGTCGAAATTTATTTGAAACCAATTCAGAGATGATGCGGTCATAGAAATAGGTACCGCTTGTCACCGTTGCTGGCTCGCGATGGGTGGCTGACCTCCCGGGCGGTACCTGATTTCTCCTCCTTTTCCGTTGTGGAAAGCTGCGCCGGCTCTGACCGGCGCTTTTTTTGTCCCCAGCTTATTGAGTGCATTTTGCGTCACTAAACACCAGCCAAAGCCCTCTCTTCGCGCCACGCCCCTGCGCAGTGCACGCGCTCGCCGCCCCGCTTGTTAGAATAGCCCTCTCACGGTGCCCGCCCGACTTTGGCGGCGACACCCCCGCCTTACCGTCCAACCCCCTCCTGACCGGCAATTTTTCCATGACCGCACGTCGCATCCTCGTTACTTCTGCCCTGCCCTACGCCAACGGCCAGATCCATATCGGCCACCTGGTGGAGTACATCCAGACCGACATCTGGGTGCGCTTCCAGCGCATGATGGCGAACGAGGTCTACTACGTCGGCGCGGACGACACGCACGGCACCCCGGTGATGCTGCGGGCCGAGAAGGAAGGCATTACGCCCAAGGAACTGATCGATCGCGTGTGGACCGAGCACAAGCGCGATTTCGACAGCTTCATGGTGTCGTTCGACAACTACTACAGCACCGACTCCGAGGAGAACAAGCAGCTCTCCGAGAAGATCTACCTGTCGCTGAAAGCCGAGGACCTGATCGCCGAGCGCGAGGTCGAGCAGTTCTACGACCCGGTCAAGAACATGTTCCTGCCGGACCGCTTCATCAAGGGCGAGTGCCCGAAGTGCGGCGCCAAGGACCAGTACGGTGACTCGTGCGAAGTCTGCGGCACGACCTACGTGCCCACCGACCTGAAAAACCCGTACTCGGTGGTGTCCGGCGCCACGCCGGTGCGCAAGTCCTCCGCGCACTACTTCTTCAAGCTGTCCGACCCGCGCTGCGAAACCTTCCTGCGCGAGTGGGTGGCCGACCTGGCCCAGCCGGAGGCGGCCAACAAGATGCAGGAATGGCTGGGCGCCGAAGGCGAGGCCTCCACCCTGTCTGACTGGGATATCTCGCGCGATGCGCCCTACTTCGGCTTCGAGATTCCCGGCGCGCCCGGCAAGTATTTCTATGTGTGGCTGGATGCGCCGATCGGCTACTACGCCAGCTTCAAGAACCTGGCCGAGAAGAAGGGCATCGACTTCGACGCCTGGGTGGGCCCGCACTCCACCGCCGAGCAGTACCACTTCATCGGCAAAGACATCCTGTACTTCCACACGCTGTTCTGGCCGGCGATGCTGCGCTTCTCGGGCTATCGCACGCCCACCAACGTGTTCGCGCACGGCTTCCTGACGGTGGACGGCGCCAAGATGAGCAAGTCGCGCGGCACCTTCATCACCGCGCAGAGCTATATCGACACCGGCATGAACCCGGAATGGCTGCGCTACTACTTCGCCGCCAAGCTCAACGCCAGCATGGAAGACCTCGACTTGAACCTCGATGACTTCATCGCGCGCGTGAACAGCGACCTGATCGGCAAGTACGTCAACATTGCCAGCCGCGCCGCCGGCTTCCTCGTCAAGCGCTTCGACGGCGTGGTGGACGAGGCCGCGCTGGCCCATCCGCTGCTCAAGCAGCTGCGCGAAGCCGCGCCGCAGGTGGCGCAGTTCTATGAAGGCCGCGAGTACAGCAAGGCGCTGCGCCTGGTGATGGAGCTCACGGACTCGGTGAACGCCTTCGTCGACACGGAGAAGCCGTGGGAGCTGGCACGCGACGAAAGCAAGCGCGCGGCCCTGCACGCGGCCTGCTCGGTCTCGTTGGAAGCCTTCCGCCTGCTCACCGTCTACCTCAAGCCGGTGGTGCCGCAGATGGCCGCCGGCGTGGAGCGCTTCCTCAATGTGGAGCCGATGGACTGGCGCGCGATCGACAAGCAACTGTCGGCTTCGCGCCCGGTGCAGCCGTATTCGCACCTGATGGCGCGCGTGGATGCCAAGCAGGTCGACGCGCTGCTGGCCGCCAACCGCGACTCGCTGCAGGCCACCGCGCCCGCCGGTGAAGCGGATGCCGGCGCGGCATCGATCGAGCCCATCGCCGACACCATCACCATTGACGACTTCTCCAAGATCGACCTGCGTGTCGCCAAGATCGTGGACTGCCAGAAGGTGGAAGGCTCGAGCAAGCTTCTGCAGCTCACGCTGGACCTGGGCGAAGGCAAGACCCGCAATGTCTTCTCCGGCATCCAGTCGGCCTACACGCCGGAACAGCTGGTGGGCAAGCTCACCGTGATGGTGGCCAACCTGGCCCCGCGCAAGATGAAGTTCGGGTTGTCCGAGGGCATGGTGCTGGCCGCATCGGCAGCGGATGAGAAGGCCACGCCGGGACTCTGGATCCTGGAGCCGCACGAAGGCGCGGTGCCGGGCATGCGCATCGGCTAAGCGCATCGCCTAAGCGCATCGGCAGTCGCGGCGGCGGCGGTGGCAACCGCAACCGCCGCCGCCGGCTAACCGCCCTGCAGCTTCTCGTCGCTGCGCGAGGTGTGCGTCACCTTGCCGTCGGCGTTGAAATGCACGTTGAAGAACGCCTTCTCCTGCGAGCTTTCCCACCAGCGGTATCCCCACACCTCTTCCTTCTTGAGCGCGAAAGCTTCCACCTTGGTGGGCTTGCCTACCAGGCGGCGGATATCGTCGCGGCTCATGCCAGCGCGCACGCGCGCGAAGTTCTCCGCGGTCAGCACCTGCTGGATGGCGCGCACCGTGCCGTCGGCGCCGATCGTCACCATCCAGGTGGTGGCGCCCTCCGGGCCGCGCGGGTACTCCAGGCGACGGCCACCGTCCTCTTCTTCCCAGGTGATCTCCGGGCGCCCGGCCTGGCGGCGCACGTCTTCCTCGCTGGACTCGCCCACCACGATGCCCTTGAAGAGCTGGCTGTCGGGCTTGACCGAGTTCCAGGTGGCGCGCGCGGTGTCTCCCGCCTTCTTCATGGCTTCGTCGACCTTTTGCTGGTCGCACCCGAACAGGGCGAGCACGGAGGAAATCAGTCCCATGGCGGCAAGGCGTCGATAAGACGCGGCAGTGGCGGAGGTGGGGGGCACGCAAATCAAGGCGCTGCGCGCCTCAGGGCCGCGCAGGCGCGGGCGCGTCCGAGGCGGCGCCAGGCTTGCTGCCTGGCGCTGCGTCCGTTGCAATGCTGTCGGTATCCTGGCTGGCATCGGTCTGGCTCCTCGCGGTTCCGGCGCGGTTGGACGCGCCCGTGAACAAATTACCCCAACTGTCGAAGCGGCGGTTGAACAGCACCGAAAGCCCGTTGATCGAGCCGCCCTTGGCAATCAGCGACCAGCGCCGCGAAAATGCCCAGGTCAGCTTGACCACATTGCTGGCGCTGGTCAGGCTCTGCTCGTAGCCCGCCGAGATCTTCTCGGTCACGGCCTTGCCCACGCTGACCACCTGCTGGTCGTTAAGGCCGGCCGTGCTGGGCCCGATCGAAAACTCGTCGATGCCCAGATGCTGCACGATCCCCTTGCCTGCGCGCCCGCCCAGCATGCCCAGCGCGGCACCGCCCAGGGCCCCGGCGCTGAGTTGCTGCTGCTGTCCGGCCGCGGCGCCTTCCGCGCCGTAGCCGAACATCAGCCATGACAGCTTATCCTCCTCCGGCATATTCGGCTCGGACACCAGCTTGACGCGCGGCAGGCGTACCGTGCCGGTCACCTCCACCCCCGCCGCCACTTCCTGGTTGCGGCGCATGGCGCGGATATTGAGGTTGGGATTGTCCACCGGCCCGTTGAAATTGACGATGCCGCGCTCGATGTTGAGCTTGCGCCCGAACGCTTCATAGGTGCCGTCGGTCACGCGGATAGTGCCGGTGGCGCGCAGCGGCGTCAGCGGCGCGCTGCGCACGCCAAGCTGCCCGCCCAGGCGCAGGTCCGCGCCAGCGCCGCGGAAGCGGAAATTGTCGCCAAGGTCGAGCGTGAGGTCGATCAGCGGGCTGAAGCGGCTGGCCGGCTTGGCCTCCGGCACCGGCGTGGCCGCGGTCTTGATCTCGCGCTGGTCGCGCCGGCGCACCACCACCACGTCGTCGCCCAGCTCCGGGGCGCCGGCCTTGGGCAGGTCGAACAAGCCGCGATCCACGCGGAACTTGCCGCGGATCACGATCTGCCGGTTCTCATTGGCAATGCTGGCATCGCCGGAAATGATCAGCGTGCGCTCGGGGCTGGCAAAGAGCTGGAGCTTGTCGGCCACGATCTTGCCGGTCAGGTTGGGATCGGTGTCGCCCAGCTTCACATTGCCGGTGGCCACGATCTTGCCGTCGCCGCCACGGAACTCCACCTGCTTCAGCTCGATGGTGTTCTGGTCGAGCACCACGTGCACGATGCCATCGGTCAGCCGGATGCCCTCGTCGTACAGCGTAATGGCGATGCCGGTACCGTCGATCGTGCCGGTAACGAGGGGCTGCCCGACGGTGCCCGCCAGCTGCAGGACTGCCGCCAGCTTGCCATCGAACGCGTATTGCGGGCCGCTCAGCGCCTCCAGCGACTTGATCTTCGGCACATCCAGCGCGACCTTGCCCGCCAGCGTGGACGCCGGCGTCACCGTCATCAGGCCCTGCTCCTGGATCAGCCCGGCGGACGCATCGACCACCACCTTGCCGACCCGCGCGGCCTCGATGCCGCCCCTCAGGTTGATGCGGCTGCCGGCAAACTCGGCGCGCAGCACGGATTCGCCCAGGCCCAGTGTGGTGTAGCCCCGCCCGGCGCTCACCGAGACGTCGCCGCTGCGCCGGCGCAGCTCGGCAAAGCCTGAGGCGGTCTCGGCCAGCGTGATGTTCCAGCGGCCGTCCAGCACCAGGTCCGAGCGCACCGGCGGCGCTTCGCCGGTCAAGGCCTCGGCCAGGCGCAGCACGTTGGCCATCTGCAGGCCATCCAGGTTGCCCTGGGTGCGGATGCGGCCGTGGTCGAAATCGAAGCTATCCACAGTCACGCGGGCGCGCTCGAACTGCAGGCCGGCCGCGCCGAGGCGCACGCGCTGGTCCGCCACCTGCAGCTGCGTCGGCGCGATCAGCCGCACGTTGACCGTGCCGCGCTCCTCCAGGGTGAGGATGGTGCCCTTCCAGCCGGCCGCCCCCTGCCAGGCGCCCTGCCCCGACAAGGCGAGTTGCATCGGCTTGTCGTGCAACGCGCCGGCCGCCTTCAGGTCGAAGGTGTGGCTGGCCTGGGTGCCGCTGAGCGTGGCATCGAGCGTGCGCAGCGTGGCGACCGGGCCGCGATAGTCGCGGGCGTTCAGTTTCAGCGCGAGCGTGCCGTTCAGCCCCCCGCGCAACTCGGCGCTGCCGCTGGCGCTGGCCACGTGGTGCGGGCCGACCACCAGCGACTTCGCGTCATAGCTGGCCACGATCTCGGGCCGCGCCAGCGTGCCTGTGATGTCCGCGTCGAGCTTGAGCACGCCGGCCACGCCGAACTTGAGCCGGTCGAGCTGGGGCGCGTCCACGTGCAGCTTCAGGCGGTCGCCGCGCGCGCCAAAGCTGCCATTGAGCTGGGCCTGGTTGCCCGCCATCTCGAGCGTGGCCTGGCTCGGCAGCAAGCGCTCGCCGTCCAGGCGCAGCTTGCCCTCGCCACGCATCGGCAGCCCCGCATAGACGCTGTCGCGCACCGCGAAGTCCAGCGCCACGTGCGGCCCAGGCGCTAGCGTGCCGCTGGTGGTGAAGTCCGCATTGATGCGGCCCGCCGCCACCTCGGCGACGCGCGCCGGGTCGAAATTCGTCAGCTTGCCCTTGAAGGTGAAGGGCTGCTCGTCCTTGAGCGACAGTTTGCCGTCGGCGTTCAGCGTGCCTGCGCCGATGCCGGCGCGCAGCGAGGTCACCGTGACCGCCTCGCCGTCCATGTGCGCGTCGGCGAAAAGCTTGTACTCGCCGCCGGCCAGATCCAGCGCCACGCTCTGGCGGCCGGGCTCCATCCGCAAGCTCACCGGCCCGGACAGGCGCACGCGCTTCAGGCTGCCATAGAGGGCCTGCGGGTCGAGGTTGCGCACGTCGAGGTCGAAGCCGCCGCGGCTATCGCGCAGCGCGCCGCCGCCGCGGATCTCGCCGCCGCCAGCCAGCGCCACGTGCAGGTCGCGCACCATCTGCGCCGCCTCGCTGACCTCGATATGCGCCTGCACCGATTCCACCGGCAGGCGCTCGGCGTCGAGCTTGCCGGCTTCGTGGTTGACGATGCGCACGTCGCCCGCCACGCGCAGGGGCGCGCTGTCGTGAGCGCTGCCAGGCTTGGCAGCGGGCGCGGAGGCGGGGGTGGCAACTGCCGCTGCCGATGCCGCCGGGGCGCTGGCCGCCGCGGCCGGCGCCGGCGCGGCCGCGCCATCCACCGGGCGCAACTCAGCCTGCACGGAGAGATTGGCGCGCGGCGCCGACGGGCTGAACAAGCGCGGATTGATGTGCTCGCCGTTGACCAGCACATGGGTGAACGGGACCTTGCCAAACGGCGTCAGGTCCGCCTCGGCACGGCCGCGCAGGCGATCGCCGCTGGCTTCGGCTTGCGCGCGCAGGGCGGCAAGCGAGCCGCTCACATGGGCGCTGATGCTGAAGGATTCCTTCTGCCAGCTGCCCTCCAGCAACGCGGCGCCGTTCAGCGCAAACGGCGCCTGGCCGGCGATCTGCGCATTGGCGGCCAGCTTGCCGTATGGCGTGACCAGCCGCTCCACGCTGACGCGGTGGCGTTGCCCGTCGGAATGCAGCGAGCCCGCCAGGTCGCTGAACACCATCTCGCTGGGCGTGGCCGGCGGCCCTTGGAGCCAGGCCAGGCGGTCCAGCGTGAGCGTATCCACGTCCACCGCCAATGGCAGGTCGAGCGATTTGGGCAAGGTGGCGGGCGCGCTGTCAGGCGGCGACGGCGGCAAGCGCAGCGTGACGGCGCCAACGCGCAGCGAGCTGACATGCAAGCGGGTCGGCGACCAGTTGAAGGACCAGTTGCCATCGACACGGTCGACCGTCACGCGCGTCCCGCCGCTGGCAAACACCACATCGCGCAGCCGCAGGCCGTGGGCCACCGTGCCGCCTTCCAGTTTGCCTGACAAAGCGCCTGCGGACAGGCGCGTGGCCAGCGACCATAGCTGGCGCGTGCCGGCTTCCGTACGCAAGGCCAGCACCGCCGCCGCAACCCCCGCCAGCACCAGCGCCAGCAGCACCACCGCGCACCACGCCAGCCAGCGCCCGAAGCGCATGCGGCGCGGCCGCGCCGGCCCGGGCGGAACATCGCCGGGAGCGGGAACGGGAGGCATGTCGGGAATGCTCATGCGGCAAATGCCCTGCAGCTGCGTTGATTGAGGTCGCCGTGCTGGCGGCCGGGCCGCATCGCCGTGGTCGGAACGATCATCAGAACGCGACTCCCAGCGAGATATGCGGGCGGAACTGCTTCGCCTGGATGCCGTAGCCCACGTCGAGCTGCACCGGCCCCACCGGGCTGCGCCAGCGCGCGCCAACGCCCACGCCGTTGTAGAGCTTGACGCCAGTCAGGTTGTCGGTGGCCGTGCCCACGTCCCAGAAGATCGCGGCGCCCCAGTCATGCAGGAACCAGTACTGGTATTCCAGGCTCGCGGTGCCGAGGTACTTGGCCGGCAGCACGCTGGCGCCGTTGCGGGTGCCGATCGACTGATAGCCGTAGCCCCGGATCGAATCCGTGCCGCCCGCCCTGAAGCGCAGCGAGGCCGGGACCTTGGTGACGTCGCCGTTGGTGATGTCCGCGCCCAGCTCCAGCCGGGCCACCACCAGGTCGCGCTTGCCCACCGGCACATACTGGCGGATACGCCCGTACAGGCGGAAGAAGGTTTCGTCGCTCAGCATGTGCTTGGCGGCCACGCCCACCTGCGTGCTGATGACGTTGCCGCGACGCGGGAACACCGGGTTGTCCACGTCGCGCCGCGTCCAGGCAAAGGCGGGCACCAGCGCCCGGCTGAGCTGGCTGTCCTGCCCGAAGGGCTGGAGCTTGTCGTAGTAATAGTCCAGCGACCTGGTGGTGTCGTACTTCTCGCGCGAGCGGGAGCGCTTCAGGCCCGTGCGCAGGCTGGTCAGGTCGGTGCTTTCCAGGTCGATGGTGCGTTCGTAGCTAGCATAGGCGCTATTACGGTACGTCTTGCTATCCGGCGGCATCGCGATCTCGCCGAACGCGTACTGGCGCTTTTGCTCGATGCGCGCCTGCGAATCGAACACCCAGGCACGGTTGAACAGGTTGTAGTAAGCGTAGCGCCCTTCGACCTGGGCACCGGTATCGGTGGTGTAGCCCACGCCCGACGAGAGCCGATGGACGGGATACTCGCGCACCCGGACATACACGGGCACAGTCACCTTGTCGGCGTTCATGTCGACTTTTGGCTCGGCGCTGATGGCGGTGCTCGCTTCGGTGACCTTGCCCTCGGCCGTCGTTTCCTGCTCGCCAAGGTCGATCTGCACATTGGAGAAGTACGGCTGGTTCTGGATGGCTCGCTGGAATTCCAGCAAGCGCTCCACGCGGTACGGCTCGCCCTCATACAGCGGATTGACGTTGCGGATGATCTGCTCGGGATAGCGCCGCAGCCCGCTAATCTTCAGCGCCCCCATGCTGTAGGCCGGGCCGCTGGCAAAGCGCGCGCTCAGGTCCGCCGCGTGCTCGTCCGGCTCGATGCGGGCTTGCGAGCCGGTCAGGCGGGCGCCATAGTAGGTATGGCTCTGCAGCGCCACCAGCGCATCTTCCTTGGCCTTGTCCCAGTCCGCCTGGCGAAACGGCGCGCCCACCGGCAGATCCCACTTGGCCCGGATTTCGGCAATCTGCTCCGGCGACTGGCTGGCGGCCGGGCCGCTCACGCCCACGTCCACCGCACGAATCACCGTGCGCGCGCCCGGATCCACCGTGATGTGCACGGTGCGCTCGTCGCCGCTGCCGTCCACCTTGGTGGTGGTCTGCGGATCGAAATAGCCTTCGGTGGAGGTGAACTGGCGGACCTGCTCGCCAACCGTCTCGACCATGTAGTTGAACTGGTCGGGCGAGATATCGTCGCGGGTACGGTAGCGCGACAGGTCCAGATGGTCCTGCAGGATTTCCTTGATCGGCTTGGGCGCATCCACCTCGACTTTATAAGCGGCGGCGGCGGACCCCGCGGATAGCGCCAGGGCCGCCAGCAGCGGGCGCACCAGGCAGCGCAGCACGGCCGGCGCCACCGGCAGTCCGCCGGCAGGGGCGGCAAGGCCGGCGAGCATGGTGCGCGGGTTCCCTGGATCCATCCTCATCGATTGGTGCACGTCACGCAAAGTCGATATTTGACCACACCCGCGCGGCCAGCCTGTCCGGCGCCGCCAAAAAGACCGCCGCAACCGTCACCACAGCCGCCACCACAACCGTCGCCGAACGCCAGGGCACGGGATGGAAACGGCAGAATCGCGCGCAATCCCGTTGCCAGGCCCGCCGATACGGTAAAATCCTCGCTGTTTGTTAATTTCACCCTGTTTCCCGCCATGGCTGCCTACGAATCGGATATCACCCAGTTCCTGAAGTCGCTCAAGGACGAGCGCCCTTCCCTGGAAGCGGAACAACGCCAGGGCCGCGCCCTGCTGTGGGACAAGAGCCCGATCAACCTCGAAGAACGTGCCCGTGCCGACGCCTCGCGCGTGGCGCAAAAGCCGTACGTCTACTCGCTGGACTAAAGCCGCACCCGCCCCACCCGAGCGAGCG
>FTGR01000485.1_pt1 | contig 11066 bp, 9 predicted proteins | sample 1640751 | NCBI WGS metagenome assembly FTGR01 (sample SAMEA3914789, study PRJEB12502) | metagenome | biome: forest; material: soil | place: Canada | collected 2011-07-03 | depth 0.3 m
GCACAAGCACAAGCACAAGCACAAGCACAAGCACAAGCACAAGCACAAGCACAAGCACAAGCACAAGCACAAGCACAAGCACTGGAGCACTGTATGTCTCAACTACGCACTCAACTGGACCTGTCGTCGTTGGTGGGCCAGGCCCTGCTGGATGCCGGCTGCGTGAAGTTCCGCACGGACGAGCCGTTCCGGCTGCCCTCCGGCTGGGCCAGCCCGGTCTATATCGACTGCCGCCGGCTGATCTCGTTTGCACTGCTGCGCAAGGCGCTGATCCAGCGCGGCCTGGCGCTGCTACAAGACCAGGACCGGATCGACGGCATCGATGCCGTGGTAGGCGCCGAATCGAGCGGCATCGCGTTTGGCGCGTGGATGGCCGACGCCCTGGCGCTCCCGCTGCTCTATGTGCGCAAGGAGGCCAAAGGGCTGGGCCCGGCCGCGCAGATCGAAGGCGTCGTCAACGCCGGCGACCGCGTCCTGCTGGTGGACGACATGATGGCCGCTGCGCGCTCCAAGCGGATCTTCTGCGAGGCGCTGGCTGCGGCCGGCGCGGTGGTGACGGACATCTTCGTGGTGTTCGACTACGGCACGTTCCCCACCGAAAGCGTGCTCGCCCCCTGGCAGGCCAAGGTGCATGCCCTCGCGAACTGGCAGGACATCCTGCAAGCTGCGCGTGCCTCCGGCGGCGTGGACAGCCGCAGCCTGGACGAACTGCAGCGCTTCCTGGAAGACCCGGCCAGATGGTCGCGAGACCACGGCGGCATCGGGGCCAGCGGGACGCAACGCTAACAAAAACCACAACGACTGAGAGGGAGATCACGATGCAGCAAACAACCAAAGCCACGCTTGCGCTGGCGTTCCTGGGCGCAGCCTGCGCCAGCGGCGCCGCGCTGGCGCAATCCAGCGTCACGCTCTACGGGCAGGTCGACTCGTTTGTCGGCAGCACGCGCGCGGCGGGCGGCGACCGCGCCTACGTGGTGGGCGCCGGCGGCATGCAGACGTCGTACTGGGGCATCAAGGGCACCGAGGACCTGGGCAACGGGCTGAAGGCAATCTTCGACCTCAACGGGTTCCTGCGCGCCGACGTGGGCAAATCGGGGCGCTCCGATACCGATGGCATGTTCACGCGCAACGCCTTCGTCGGCCTGCAGAGCAACGCTTACGGCACCGTCAAGCTGGGGCGCAACACCACGCCCTACTTCCTCTCCACGATCCTGTTCAACCCGCTGGTGGACTCCTACAACTTCGGGCCGTCCATCTACCACACGTACAAGACCGCAACGAGCGGCGCGGTCTACGACCCGGGCATCATCGGCGACTCGGGCTGGAGCAACTCCGTGGTCTACTCCACGCCAACGCTCGGCGGGCTGACCGTGAACCTGATCTACGCCTTCGGCGAGCAGCCCGGCAGCAACGGCCAGAACAAATGGGGCGGCAACCTCACCTACTTCAATGGCCCCTTCGGCGCCACCGTGGCCTTCCAGCAGGCCAGGTTCAATGCCACTCCGGGTGACGTGACGTCACCCGCGGCGCTCGCCGGCTTCAACAAGCAGAACGCCGTCCAGGGCGGCATCAGCTATGACTTCAAGGTGGTCAAGCTGTTCGCCCAGGCCCAGTACATCAAGTCGGATATCAGCAGCGCCGCCGGCGACATCAAGCACAGGAACGGGCAGGTGGGTGCATCGGTGCCGGTTGGCGCGGGCAATGTGCTGGTCTCGTACGCCTATGACAAGACTAGCAACAACGTCGGGGATTTCCGCCGCAACACCGCCGCGCTGGCCTACGACTACAACCTGTCCAAGCGCACGGACGTGTACGCGGCGTACTTCTACGACAAGCTGACCGCGCAGTCGCATGCCGACACGTACGGCGTGGGCGTGCGCCATCGCTTCTGATCCCCGGCGAGGCAACGGTGCAGCGGATCGACCATAATGTCGGTCGATCCCACACACCCAGCCCCCCGCTGCACAACGTGCCAGACGCCGATAGTCCCGCTCCACCCGCTCCACCCGCTTCACCTGCCAGCAGCAGCGCTTCCAGCACATCGCCGGCCCTCCCCACTTCCGGCTGGCATCGCCGCGTGCTGGCGCTGGCATTCCCGATCATCCTCGCCAACCTGACCCAGCCGATCCTTGGCGCGGTCGATACCGCCGTGGCCGGCCACCTGCCGGATCCGGCCTACCTGGGCGGTGTGGCCGCCGGCGGCCTGTTCTTCAGCTTTGTGTTCTGGGGCTTCGGCTTCCTGCGCATGGGTACCACCGGCCTCGTCGCGCAAGCGTACGGCGCCCGGGACGGTGCGTCGTTGCGCGCCACGCTGGTACGCGCCCTGCTGCTGGCCACCGTCATTGGGCTCGGCGTGCTGGCCGTGCAGATGCCGCTGATCCACGGCGCGCTGGGCCTGATCGGCGGCAGCGACACGCTCCAGCACCACGCGCGCGTCTACAGCCATGCGCGGATCTGGGCGGCGCCTTTTGCCTTGTGCAACTATGTGGTGCTGGGCTACCTGCTGGGCTGCCAGCACGTGCGGCTTGGCCTGCTCACCCAGTTGTTCATCAACGCGGTGAACATTGGCGCGGTGCTGCTCTATGTCTACGTGTTCGACTGGGGCATCGCGGGGATCGGCGCCGCTACCGCCACCGCCGATGCGTGCGGCTTCGTGCTGGGCGCCGCCCTGCTTTGGCGGCTGCGCCCCCACGGGCTGCCTCCCCTGCGCTGGGCGGTGGTTGCCGACGCGCACGAACTCAAGCGGCTGGTCGCGCTCCACCGCGATATCTTCATCCGCACGCTGTGCCTGGTGGCCAGCTTCGGCTGGTTCGCCCATGCGGGCGCCAAGCAGGGTGACGTGATCCTGGCGGCCAACGCGCTGCTGCTCAACTTCCAGACCTTCATGGCCTACGCGCTCGATGGCTTCGCGCATGCGGCCGAGGCGCTGGTGGGCGCCGCCATCGGCACCCGGGACCGGCATGCATTCCGTCGCGCGGTCCGGGTCACGATGATCTGGGCGGCGGTGGGCGCACTGTGCTTTTCCCTGGTGTATGCCAGCGCAGGCGAATGGATCATCGCCTGCCTGACCGACCAGCGGGCCGTCCACGACGCGGCCGTGCGCTACCTGCCGTGGGCCGTTGCGCTGCCGCTGGTCTCCGTGTGGGGCTTCCTGCTGGATGGCGTGTTTATCGGCGCCACCCGCACGCGCGAACTGATGCATTCGATGGCCTTGTCGTTCGCGGCGTTCATGGCGGCGGCGCTCGCGCTGGCCGGCCCGTTCGGCAACGATGGCCTATGGGCGGCGCTGCTGCTGTTCATGGCCGCGCGCGGCATCACGCTGGCGCGGGTGCTGCCGCACATCGAGGCCAGCCGCTTGGCCTGACGCCCGTCAGAACAAGGCTTTCTGCCCAGTCACCAGCGTCTCGAACGCATCGTCCAGGAAGGGCAGGATGGCGTCGGCCACCGGCTGCAGCTGGCGCGTGAGATAGTGGTCATAGTCGATGGGCGAGCGCCGGGTTTCCAGCGGCTCCGGGCCAGCCACGGTCATCACATAGCTGATCCAGCCGCCGTTCTGGTACTGCAGCGGACGGCCTTCCTTGCGGTTGAATTCATCGGCAATGCGTGCCGCGCGCACGTGCGGCGGCACGTTGCGCTGATAGTCTTCGAGTGTCCGGCGCAGGCGTTTGCGGTAGACCAGCTGCGCGTCGAACTCACCGTTCATGGTGCGGCGGACATAGTCCTGCACGTACTCCCGGTACGGCTGCTTCTTGAACACGCGCTGGTAGAGCTCCTGCTGGAACTGCTGGGCGAGCGGTGTCCAGTCGGTGCGCACCGTTTCCAGGCCCTTGTAGACCATCTCCTCGCTGCCATCCGCCTTGGCGACCAGCCCCGCGTAGCGCTTCTTGCTGCCCTGCTCGGCGCCGCGCACGGTGGGCATCAGGAAGCGGCGGTAGTGGGTCTCGTACTGCAGCTCCAGCGCGCTCTCCAGCCCGTACTGCTGCTGCAGATGCTGCTGCCACCACTGGTTCACGTGCTGGACGAGCGCGCGGCCGATCCTGTCGGCGTCCGCTTCGGCGTGCGGCCGCTTCAGCCAGACGAAAGTGGAGTCGGTATCGCCATAGATGACCTGGTAGCCCTGCGCCTCGATCAGCTCGCGCGTGCGGTGCATGATCTCGTGGCCGCGCATGGTGATCGACGACGCCAGGCGGGGGTCGAAAAAGCGGCAGACGCTGGACCCGAGCACGCCATAGAACGCATTCATGATGATCTTCAGGGCCTGCGACAAGGGCTTGTTCCCCTCGCGCTTGGCGGCTTCCCGGCCTTGCCAGATCTGCTCGACGATGGCCGGCAGGCAATGCCGGGTGCGCGAGAAGCGCGCGCCGCGAAAACCCGGCACCGAGCTCTCGTCGGACGGATCCCGCAGTCCCTCCACCAGCCCGAGCGGATCGATCAGGAAGGTACGGATGATGGATGGGTACAGGCTCTTGTAGTCCAGCACCAGCACCGAATCGTACAGCCCGGGCTGCGAATCCATGACAAAGCCACCCGGGCTGGCCCCCTCCGGCACCTCGCCCAGGTTCGGCGCCACGTAGCCCTGCCGATGCATCAACGGCATGTACAGGTGCGAAAACGCAGCCACGCTGCCGCCGCTGCGGTCCGCTGGCAAGCCCGTGACGGCGGCCCGCTCCAGCAGGAAGGTCAGCAACTCGGTCTTGGCAAAGATCCGGGTGACCAGTTCGCAGTCCTTGAGGTTATAGCGGGCCAGGGCCGGTTTATCCTCCGCGAAGCGGCGGTCGATCTCCGCCATCCGCTGATACGGGTTGTCGATGGACTTGCCCTCGCCGAGCAGGGCCTGCGCCACGCTCTCCAGGCTGAAGGACGGGAAATTCCAGGTAGCGGACCGCAGCGCCTCGATCCCGTCGATGATCAGGCGGCCGGCGGCGGAGGCAAAGAAATGGTTCTCCTTGAAGCCGTGCTCGCGCCACTCCAGCACATTGCCGCCCCGGCCGAATAGCAGCGGGACCTGATAGCGATCCGCGTGCTTCTGCAGCACGCGCAGATCGAACTGCACCACGTTCCAGCCGATGATGGCATCGGGATCGTGCTGCGCCAGCCATTGGTTCAGCTTTTGCAGCATCAGCGGGTGGCTGGCGCAGTACTCCAGGTCGAAGTCGAGCGGGCTGTCGTCGCCATTCGGCGGGCCGAGCATATACACCTGGCGCTGGCCGCAGCCTTCCAGCGCGATGGAGTACAGGTCGCCGTGGGCGGTGGTCTCGATATCCAGCGAGACCAGTTTCAGCCGCGGCCGATACGCTGGGCCCGGCTTCATCTGGCAGTTGAGGAGGGGACCCTTTTCGTCAGCCGCGTTGGGCTCGCCGGCAAACCAGACAGGGGCGGTGATGAAGCGCTCCATCAGGTAGCGTTCAGGCGGGCGGATGTCGGCCTCATAGACGCTGACGCCGGCTTCCTTCAGCAGCTTTTCCAGCTTGGAGAGTTGGCGATAGTGCTGGCAGTAGAGGCCCAGCACCGGGCGGCGATGGAAATCGGCCAAGGGGAGTTCGCGCAACTCCACATTGCGCTCGCCGCGCAAGACCGCCTCGGCGGCTTCGCGCTGCTCGGACGGGATGAAGGCCACGGAGGGCTGATGCGCCAGGCGCAGGTGCTGCGGGCCGCTGTCGGTTGCCAGCCAGAACTCGACCTCCGTGCCGGCAGCCGTATCCCGCCAGTGTCGAGTCAGAAGAAAACCCTGTTGTCGTTGAGCCACCTGCCGCCTTTGAAAACCCACCTTAGCCGGCTATTTTACTGGTCCTTGGCCAATCAAGCCCCGCTCAGGCCGGTTTGCGCGTTACACAAACTTGCCCGTGATGCCGCCATCCACCACCAGTTCGGTGCCGGTAACATAGGCCGCCGCGTCCGACGCCAGGAACGCGCAGGCGTGCGCCACATCCCACGCGCTGCCCATGCGGCCCATGGGGACTTGCGCGGCGCGTGCCTGCCGCGCCTCGTCCAGGCTGGTGCCGGAGAACGCCACCGTGGTGGCGATGCGCGGCGTGTCGATCAGCCCCGGCACCACGGTGTTGGCGCGCACGCCATGCGGCGCGTATTGCTGCGCCAGCATGCGCGTGAAGTGCGCCACGGCGGCCTTGGTCACGCTGTAGGCCAGGTGCGGGTATCCCACGTAGCGCATGCCGGCCACCGACGAGATGGCGATGATGGCACCGCGCCCGCGCGCCACCATGTCGGGCAGCACCTGCTGGCTGGCCAGCAGCAGGCTGCGCACGTTGACGGCGTGGATGCGGTCCAGGTCGTCCGCGGTGGTCTCCATCGGGCCGCCGGTCTTGCCGATGCCTACGTTGTGATGCAGCACGTCCACCATGCCGAAGCGCTCGCGCGCCGCGGCAAAGAGCCGCACCACATCGGCCTCCACCGACACGTCGCCCGTGAAGGTCTCGGCGATGCCGCCTTCGGCCCGGATCAGCGCCGTGGTTTCCTGCGCCGATGCCGCGTCCCGATCCACCACGCAGACCTGCGCGCCCAGGCGCGCGTAGGTCACGCTAGCCGCGCGGCCGATGCTCCAGCCCGGGCCCGCCGAGCCCGCGCCGGCGACAAAAACCGTGCGGCCCGAAAGATCGAGTGGCAGCGCGGGCGGGCGTACAGCGCTCGCCGTGCTTTCGCCCACGTTGGATGTGTTCGATGTGTCCGTCATTTCACGCACCCTCCCCTTGCTGATGTCCACCCTCTCCCACATACGGAATCGCGTGCTCGACGGTGTCCCAGATAAAGCGGCCGGAGGGGCTTTGCTGCTCTTCGACGATGTGCGCCACCAGCCCGGCCGCGCGCGAAATCACGGCAAAGCCGCGCATCACGGCCGTGGGCACGCCCAGCTCGCCCAGCAAGGCGGCCACGGCACCGGTAGCGTTGATGGTGATGGGCCGGCCGGCCACGGCATCCACCGCCCTGGACAGGCGCTCCAGCGCGCGGATCTTGTCGCCGGCCAGGTCGGGCTCGGCGCGCCCCATTTCCAGCAGCTTGCAGGCGCGCGGGTCCACCGGCTTATGCAGGTGGTGGCCAAAGCCGGGTACATGGCTCTTGATGGATTTGTAGTGGCGCGCGATCTCCATGGCCTCGGCATCGGGATCGGCGGCGGCGCCGATGCGGTCGAGCAGTTGCGCGCAGTTTTCCATGGTGCCCACGAAGGCGCTGCCAACCGCCAGCAGGCCTGCGGAGACGGCGCCCTGCAGGTTCTCGGGCGCGCTCATGTAGATCAGCCGCGTGGCGATGGCGCTGGGCGTGAGGCCGTGCTCCATCAGCACGATCAGCACCACGTCGGTGATGCGCAGGTCCACCGGGCGCGGCTCGCGGCCCAGGATCTGCATGAGCATGACCTCGGTGAAGGTCTTCTTGCCCATCAGGTCCTTGACCAGGTCCGCGTCGCGGTAATGCAGGCTGGTGAGGGTATGGGTGCAAAGGCGGGTAACAGGCTTGGAGGCAACAGGCTTGGAGGCAGCGGAGGAGGTCATGATTGGGTCCCGGTGGATTTGTTGGCGGTGTGGTGGGCGTCAGGGGCGATGGCGCGGTCGCGCACGGCGGTCTTGAGCACCTTGCCCACGGCGGAGCGCGGCAGGCTGGCGTGGAAGTGGATGCGCTTGGGCGTTTGCACGGGGCCCAGGCGCTCACGCACAAAGGCGATCAGCTCCCCTTCGGTGGCATGCTGGCCGGGGCGCAGCTGCACGGCGGCCTGGACCGCTTCGCCCCATTTCTCGTCGGGCACGCCGAACACCGTGCATTCGTGCACCGCCGGATGCTGGCCCAGCGCGTTCTCGACATCCACCGGATAGACGTTGAAGCCGCCGGTGATGACCATGTCCTTGAGCCGGTCCTTGAGGGACAGGTAGCCGCGCTCATCGATCAGGCCACGGTCGCCCGTGTGCAGCCAGCCGTCGACCAGCGTCTCGGCGGTCTTCTCCGGCAGGCGCCAGTAGCCGCTCATCACCAGGTCGCCGCGCGCGACCACCTCGCCAACCTCGCCCGGGGGCAGCAGGCGGCCGTCGGGGGCCATGATGGCCACGTCGCTGAACCAGGTGGGCAGGCCAACGGCGGCCCAGTTGCGCTCGTCCTCGAAATCCGCGGGGCGCATCACGGTCAGGCTTTGCGGTGCCTCGGTCTGCCCGTAGGTGGTGCCCAGCACGGGGCCGAAGAACGCGCGCACCTCGCGGATCTTCTCGGGCGGCATCGGGGCGCCGCCGTAGATCAGGCGGCGCAGGTGCGGGAAATCCGCGCGCGAGGCGCCGGGCAGCGCCATCAGCATGTAGACCAGCGTGGGCGGCATGAAACACACGGTGCCGCCGCGCTCGCGCAACGCCGCGCGCACGGCCTCGGCGCCGGCCTCGGCCAGCACCACGTGGCAGCCGCCCTGCGCCAGGATGGGCAGCAGGTAGGTCGACGTGCCATGCGTGATCGGCGCGGCTACGATATAGCGCTCGTGCTCGTCGAAGCCCCAGGCGTGGATCTGGTTGGAAACGTTGGTCATCCAGGCGCGGTATGGCTGCATCACGCCCTTGGGCGCGCCGGTGGTGCCGCCGGTGAACTTGATCGCCTGCGTGGCATGCTCCGGCAGCGCAAAGGCCGGGCGCGCTGCGCCGGCATGCTGCGCGATCAGCGCCGCCACCGACATCTCCCCGGGCGGCGGCAAGCCGCTGTAGATGCGCGCCCCGGAGGCGCCTTCCAGCAAGTCGGCGCAGGCCACATCGAGCACCAGGATGGACGGCTCCATAGCGTCGATGATGCGGCGGATTTCCGGCCGGGTGCTTTTTGGATTCAGCGGCACCCAGACCTTGCCGCAGGCCAGCACCGCCAGGAGCGCGACGATGTGCTCGGCACTGTTCCTGGCGCAAATGCCGACGCGGCTCTGCAGGGTGTTGTCGAGCGCATTGAGCGCCGTGGCCAGCGCGGCCACCTGGCTGGCCAGCTCGTCGTAGCGGATGGCGCCTTCGGGGGCATCGATGGCGATGTTGCCGGGCCAGCGCGCCGCCGCGCGCCAGAAGAAGTCGATCGGGTACATAGTGGGCAACGCTCCTTGTCTCTTGTTCCTGATTCCTTACTCGGCCTTGGCGCCGGACTGTTTCACCACGTCGTGCCAGCGCTTGGTTTCCGCCGCGATCAGGCGGCGCAATGGCTCCGGCGTGCCGGGCTCGGGGGTGGCCGCCAGGTCCTGCAGGCGCTGGCGCACGTCAGGTGCGGCCAGCACCCTGTTGAGGGCGGCGTTCAGGCGGTCGATCACCGGGCGCGGCGTGCCGGCGGGCGCGGCCAGGCTGAACCACGATTGCACGTCAAAGCCGGGAAAGCCCGACTCGGCAACGGTCGGCACCTCCGGCAGCAACGGCGAGCGCTGGGCGCTGGTGATGGCGATGGCGCGCAGCCGCCCCGCCTTCACGTGCGGCAGCGCCGACGGCGTGTTGTCGAACATCGATTGCACCTGCCCGCCCAGCAGGTCGGTCACCGCCGGCGCACTGCCGCGATACGGGATGTGCAGCATGTTCAGCCGGGCCTGCATCTTGAACATCTCGCCCGACAGGTGGATGGACGAGCCGCTGCCCGACGAGGCAAAGGTGATGCCGTCCTGCGACGCCTTGGCAAAGCGGATGTAGTCGGCCAGGGTTTTCACCGGCAGCTTCGGGTTCACCACCAGGATGTTGGGGATCCTGGCGATCAGCCCGATCGGCTCGAAATCCTTTTGCGGGTCGTAGCCCAGCTTGTCGTACAGCGACGCGTTGATGGTGTTGGCAATGGTGTAGACATAGAGCGTGTAGCCATCGGGCGCGGATTTGGCCACCACTTCGGCGCCCACATTGCTGTTGGCGCCCGCCCGGTTGTCCACCACCACCGGCTGGCCCAGCTGCTCGCCCAGCTTGAGGGCGACGATGCGCGCGATCACGTCGGTGGCGCCGCCGGCGGAGTAGCCGACCACGAGCTTGATGGGCTTGGTGGGCCAGGCGGCTTGGGCGTTGGGCTGGGCATGAAGGGGCAGCGCCAGGCCGCAGGCCAGGCTGAGGGCCGCCGCCAACGCCAGCAGGCGTCGGCGCGGTGCGTTGTGCAAGGTCATTGGTTTGTCTCCTGTTTGGCGGTGCAATGCCGTCGCGAGCCCCCTTCTGGCCGCGCTGCGGCATACTGCGGGTGGCTTCCATCGACCGAGAAATTCTTCCCCATGCCTGCCCGCATCGCCAGTCAAAACGTCCGCCTGACGGACGTTTCTTCCAAAGGCAAGGCAGCCCTCAGCCCCCTTCCCGACGCTGCCGACGCCACCGAGCCCGCCGAAGACGGCGGCAGCCGCACGCTGCGGCGCGGCCTGCAATTGCTGGATGCGGTGCTGGCCAGCGGCCGCGAAGGGCTGCGCGTGGTCGACCTGTGCCGCATCGCCGCGCTGGAGCGCGCCACGGTCTACCGGCTGCTGGCTACCTTGATGGAGAGCGGCTACGTGGCCCAGCGCGGACGCTTTCGCTATGTGGTGGGGCCGCGCCTGGCGGTGCTGGCGCAGCCGCATGCCACGGATGGGCTGGCGGCGCGGCTTCAGCCCGTGCTGGCACGGGTGAGTGCCGCCTGCGGGGATGCCGCCTTCGCCATCGTGCGCGAAGGCGCGATCTCGCACTGCATCGCGCGCCATGTCGGGACCCACCCGGTGCAGATCCTCGTCATCCAGGTCGGCACGCGCCAGCCGCTGGGCGTCGGCGCCGCCGGGCTGGCCCTGCTGGCAGCGCTGCCGGAAGACGACGTGGCGCAATGCATCGCCGCCAATGCCGCGGCGCTTGGCCACTATGGCGGCATGACGCCCGAGCGCATGAACATCCTGGTGCGGGCCACGCGCGAGCGCGGCTGGTCCGTGATCGGCAATCACGCCACCAGCGGCGTGCTGGCCGTGGGCATGGCGGTGCACAGCGCCGACGGCGAGCCGGTGGCGGGCATCAGCGTGGCTTCGACGCTGGCCCGCATGCCGCGTGAGCGGCAGCAACTGATTGCGCGGGCCATGCGGGAAGCGCTGGCGGCTTTGTTGCCAAAGGGGTTGTGAGCTTGGTGGCGGCGCGTTGCTA
>FTGR01000464.1_pt1 | contig 10901 bp, 13 predicted proteins | sample 1640751 | NCBI WGS metagenome assembly FTGR01 (sample SAMEA3914789, study PRJEB12502) | metagenome | biome: forest; material: soil | place: Canada | collected 2011-07-03 | depth 0.3 m
ACGGAAGTGCACGGCGTCGATGGTGCCGCCAACGCGGGCGCGGATCTCAACCCGGTCTACCGCTTCCAGGCGGCCGGAGAACTCATCCCATTCGGTGATCGTCTTGCCCAGTGCGGCTGCCACGTCCACGGCGGTAGGTGCTGCCGGGCCAGGCACGGCCTGCGCCTCACCGGCGTGCCAGGGCTTGAAGATCGAGGTGGCCAGGCCAGCCCCGAGCACAGCGACGATGGCCAGGGCAATCATGGTGCGTCGAGTTTGCTGATTCATTTTCTTGACTCCGTATTCCGTCTGCGGGTTTTCTTCAACTGGAAAGCAAAAAAAGGACGAACGCCCCCGCCGGAGCGCGCAAAGGGAGCGCGCCCGGACCGCCTGCTTCTCGCAGGCTGGCTTGGGCTTTAGGGGTAACGCGAAGATCAGCCGGGCGGGCTGGCTCCTGTCTGGCGTTCGGTCCTGGGTGAGGCGTCGTCGTCGCCGGCAAAATAGCCTTGCAGGTAACGCGCGCCTTCGTTTATCCACACCTGACATCGGTCGTGGGACACTTCCACGCCGGCGCCACAGGCACCGGCCATGATCTGGGCCTGCGCCGGCACACCGGCCGTCTGCAGGCGGCTGACGAAGGCCTCGCCTTCGGCACGCAATGCATCTTCCTCTGCCACCTGGACAAAGGTGGGCGGCAGGCCGGCCAGCCGCGAGGCCAGCGCCGGCGCCGCGTAGGGATGCACGCTGGCGGCCGGGGTCGGCAGGTAATCGCGGTAGTAGCCCGCCAGGCGCTGGAGCATTTCCAGCGGCACGCTGCGCCCGTCCTGCCCGACCGCGCCCGAGGCGTGCTGCAGGCACGGGTCCGTCACCGGGCGGATCAGCCACTGGGCGCGCGGCTCGGGCAAACCGCGGTCGCGCAGCATCTGCGACAGCGCGATCGCCAGGTTGCCGCCCGCCTCTTCGCCCACCAGGGCAAAGCGCAGCTTATCCACCTTCAGGCGGCGCGCATGGCGCAGCACCCACTCGGCGGTATGGAACACGTCCTCCGGCGCCGCCGGGAACGGAAAATCGGGCGCCAGCGAATACGCCGGGGTGACCACCACAGCAGGCACCGTGACCGCCAGCGAGCGCGCCAGGCGCTGGGATTTCTCCAGGCTGCCGTCGACAAAGCCTCCCGCATGCAGGTAGATCAGCCAGGGCAGCAGCGGTGCGGCCTTGCCCTCCGGGTAGCCCGGCGGGTAGCTCAGCCGCACCGTGATCGTGCGCCCACAACTCTCTACCGAGTGCTCGGTCACGCGCCCCTCTGCCAGTTCGGTGGCGGAGGCTGCTGCGGCGGCTTTCGATTGCGTAGGCGACATGTCGGTCACTTGCGGCGCGTTAACGACGCATCCATTGCACATTGCGATGCAGCGAATTATCGTGGTTGATAAAGGTGGGATAAAGCGAGGCTTTACCAATGCACTGTTTCTCCGGTGAAATAATCGGCCATGTGGCGCACGGGAGACCCTTCGCAGTGCAAGGTCATCCATTTTGTGCTCCACTCCCGCACTTCCGCAGCCGCGCAGCCTGTCCTGCGCCACGCCAGGCTGCACCCTACCCGGGTGCATGCCCCGCCGGCCAGACCTGCCTGTTTCCTTATCCCGGGGAGTGAACATGGATCGTCTCGTCTCAATGCAGGCCTTCACCCGCGTGGTGGATGTGGGCAGTTTTGCGCGCGCGGCCGAGGCGATGGACCTGCCCAAGGCCACGCTCACCCGCCTGATCCAGAACCTGGAAACCCACCTCGGCGTGAAGCTGCTGCACCGGACCACCCGGCGCATTAGCGTGACCACCGACGGCGCCGCCTACTACGAGCGCTGCGTGCGGATCCTGGCGGACGTGGAAGAGGCCGAGCAATCCCTCACCCACCAGAACAACACGCCGCGCGGCACGCTGTGCGTGGACACCACCGCCGGGCTGGCGCAGATGGTGCTGATCCCCAAGCTGCACGAATTCTTTGCCGCCTACCCCGAGCTCAAGATGGAGTTGACCATCAACGGCAAGCCCATCGACCTGCTCAAGGAAGGCGTGGACGTGGTGCTGCGCGTGGGCGACCCGGTGGACGACACCATGGTGGCGCGCCGCATCGGCCAGTTGCGCCTGGCGTTCTACGCCTCGCCGGTCTACCTCAAGCGCAACGGCACGCCCACCCAGCCCAGCGACCTGATGCAGCACCGCGCCGTGAACTACCTGTCCAACCGCACCGGCCGCGAAATACCGTGGCCGCTCGGCCAAGGCGAGCAGCGTACGGAAATGCTGCTGCCCTCGGCCATTTCCACCAACGATGCCGACGTCTACCTGGGCTGCGCGCTGGAGGGCCACGGCATCGCCCGCATTTCGCGCGCCATGGCGCTGCCTTATGTGGAAAGCGGCCGGCTGGTCGAAGTGCTGCCCGACTGGCCCACGGACTCGCTGGCGATCGCGGCGATGTACCCGCAGAACCGCCACTTGTCGGCCAAGGTGCGCGTGTTCGTCAACTGGGCCGCCGAGCTGTTCGCGCGCCATCCGCAGTTTGGTGAGACCCAGGCGGGACAGCCTCAACCAACCCGGCAACCCAAGCTGGCGGCCTGAGCGCAACACCGGCCTACTGCGCGTAGGCATCGGCTACGCCGCGCCGGGGGTGGTTGAGCCATCCGCCACGGCCAGCGCCTCCACCTCGAACAACATCCCGTCAAGCGCCAGCCGCGGCACCGGAATCAGGGTGCACGCCGGCTTGGGCGCATCGCCCCAGGCCCGCTCCACCGCCGCCGCCAGCACGCGCAGGCGCGCCTCGTTGTGATCCACCACCAGCACCGTCAGCTTGGCCACATGGCGCAGTTGCGAGCCCGCGGCGGCCAGCGCCACGCCCAGGTTGTCGAACGCCTGGCGCACCTGCGCCTCGAAGCTGTCGGGCAGGCTGCCATCCGCGCGCTCCCCACCCTGCCCGGCCACGCAGACCAGGCCCGCGCCGGGCGCGACCATGGCCACATGGGAGTAACCGTTGGCGCTGGGATCATAGAGACCAAGCGGGTTGAGCATGGTGAGCTGACGCGATGCTTGTTGTGTGTGCGTGGCTTGCATAGGACGATTTCCTTGAGAGATAGCAATGAGACAGCAATGATTGGCTTGGCCGGATGCAAGGGCGGACTCGACATTGCAGCCCGCCTGCCCTAATATCCAAGACAGTTTTTGGATATTAGGGCGCACCCATGAATTATGCAAACGATAACTTGGATAACCCTACGGGGTCTCCGGGTGATCGCATCCTGTTCCTGCTGAAGACCAAGGGCGCGGCATCGACCACGCAGATCGCCCAGGCGCTGGGCGGCACGGCCGAGGCCGCACGCCAGCAGGTGCAGAAGCTGCTTGCCGCCGGGCTCATAGAGGGCCGCCAGCAAAGTGCCAGCGGCGCAGGCCGGCCACGCCAGGACTGGACCCTCACCGCCAGCGGGCATGGCCGCTTCCCCGATACCCACGCGCAACTCACCATCCAGCTGATCGGATCGGTGCGGCAGTTGTTCGGCGAGGAAGGGATGGACAAGCTGATCGGCCAGCGCGAGGCCGAAACCCGCGCGCAATATCTCGCGGCAGTCACCGGCCAGGGCGAACTGCCGCGGCGGCTAGCCACGCTCGCCGCGCTGCGCAAGGCCGAAGGCTATATGGCGCGCCTTGAGCAAGACGGCGAGGACTGGCTGCTGATCGAAGACCATTGCCCGATCTGCGCCGCCGCGCAGACCTGCCAGGGGTTCTGCCGGGCAGAGCTACGGATCTTCCAGGAAGTCATCGGCACGCAAGCGACCGTCACGCGCGAAGAACATCTGCTGAGCAACGCGCGCCGCTGCGTGTACCGGGTCAGCGCCAAGGCATAGTTGGAATTGGTGGAATAGGCGGCATAGCTGGTGTTAGCGCGGATTGGTGGTGCCGGCTGCCGATGCTATCTTGCTCCTCAGCCACGGTCGTCGTGCCCGCCAGCCAATTCGAACCCCGGAGAGACAACCCATGCCTTGCCGCCAACCAAACACACCGCACGGATGGCTGCGCCGGGCCACACTCTGCCTCACGCTGATGCTCTGCACGCTGGCAGCGCGGGCACAGACGGCACCGCAGGTGGTCGACATCCCGACCCGCCCGGGCGTGACGCAGCGTTTCCTGTATCTGGCGCCCGCGCAGCCCACGGCTGCGGTGATCCTCTACGCCGGCGGGCACGGTGGCCTGCAGATCTTCCCCAACGGCAGCTTTGGCTGGGGCGCCGGCAACTTCGTCGTGCGCGCACGCCAGGCCTTCGTCGACAATGGGCTCGCGGTAGCCGTCATCGACGCCCCGAGCGACCGGCTCACCCCGCCCTACCTCAATGGCTTTCGCCAGACCCCCGAACATGCCGAAGACGCCAAGGCCGTGATCGCCTGGCTGCGCAGCCGGACCAACCTGCCAGTCTGGCTGGTAGGCACCAGCCGCGGCACCCAGTCCGTTGCCGCCATCGCCATCCGACTGGCAACTGGCGGCGGCCCCGACGGTATCGTGCTGACCTCCACCATCCTGCGCGAAGAGCGCGGCCGGGCGGTGCCCGCCATGGATCTCGACAAGATCAAGGTACCCGTGCTCGTCGTCCATCACGAACAGGACGGCTGCAAGCAGTGCCCGTACAGCGAGGTGCAAGGACTGATGGACAAGCTCGCCAAAGCCCCCAAAGCAGGCCTGATCCACTTTGACGGTGGGAACAATGTGGGAGACCCGTGCGAGGCCATGGCGTATCACGGATTCAATGGCATCGAGCCGCAAGTGGTGCAGGCCGTGGCACGGTGGATGGCGGAAAAATAAGGCTCCGGCAAGCCATCGTGACAAAGCCGTGACAACCTCATGACAACGGAATGACGCACCGTTGCAGCCACCATCCGCACCTGAAAAAAACGCCTTGCTGGTTACACGGGAGCGAGTGCTAGGATAAGCAAGTGACCTCTCCGGCGGACCGCGCCGTGGCTGTGTTACGTGCAGTACATGGGCTATCCACTGACATGCCTGGGAGGTTGCAAAATGACTCCGACCCTCTTCTGGCAAAACGTCAAGCGCAGCGCCACGCTCGCCTGCCTGCTCACGGGCTATGCACTGTCCGCGCACGCAGGCGATGTCACTGGGGCGGGCTCCACCTTCGTCTACCCCCTGCTGGTGAAATGGGCGGCCACCTACTACACCAAGACCGGCCAGCAGGTGAACTACCAGCCCACCGGCTCGGGCAACGGCATCCGGCAGATCAAGGCCGCCAATGTCACGTTCGGCGCCTCCGACATGCCGCTCAAGCCGGACGAGTTACGCGCTGCAGGGCTGGTCCAGTTTCCGCTGGTAGTGGGGGGCGTGGTGCCCATTGTCAACCTGGATGGCGTGGCTGCAGGTCAGATCCGATTAACCGGCACGCTGCTGGCGGATATCTACCTGGGCAAGATCGCCAACTGGGATGACCCCGCCATCAGCGCGATCAACCCTGGCATCCACTTCCCCAATCAAAAGATCCTGGTCGTGCATCGCAGCGACAGCTCCGGCACGACCTTCAACTGGGCCGACTACCTGTCCAAGGTCAGCGACGAATGGAACCGCAGCGTGGGCGCGGGCACCACCCTCAAATGGCCGGCAGGCGTCGGCGCCAGCGGTAACGAGGGCGTGGCTACCTACATCAAGAATGTCAAAGGGTCGATCGGCTATGTCGAACTGACCTACGCGCTGCAACGCAAGCTGCACTATACGGCCGTGCGAAACCGGGATGGTGCGTTTGTCGAGCCGGCGCGTGAGAGCTTCAGCGCGGCAGTAGCGTCAGCAAACTGGAGCCAGCACTCCGACTTCTACCAGGTCATCACGGACGCGCCCGGCACGCAGGCGTGGCCGATCACCGGCGCCGTGTTCGTGATCATGCCGAAGGACCCCAAGGATGCCGCCAGCGCCAAAGCCGCACTCGCGTTTTTCCGGTGGGCCCTGAATAACGGGCAGGCCGATGCCGCGGCAGAGTACTACGTGGCACTGCCACCCGGGCTGGTCAAGCAGATCGAAGCCTACTGGGGAGAAAACCTGAAGTGAGTGCGGGAAGCCCGACGCTGCGACGGGTTCCTGGTTTCCACTCAATGCTCCGTATCGCTGGCGTGCGCGCTCCAGTCAATATGGTCCGAGAGATAATGCCTGTAGGCGTACTCGACATCGGCGTCGGCGTCCTCATGAGCCTGGAGCGGATTGTCCCTGCACATGGGGCAAGTGTGGCGTGACGATGCCTGCGTGTGCATGCCCTCCGTCATGGTCACAAACCCTCTGTATCGACCCCAGGGCAATTCCTCAACAGAAGTGACGAGGAACAGATCGCCGCGCTGATACGTTGCCATGGCTGCACTCCTGCATGCTGAACGGGGAAGTTCATTCTAACAACGGTTTGCGCGAGCGCAACCCCGGGTTAGCGGCAGCTAAGCGGATGTTACTCACGCGCCGCCGGCGCGTCCTCTTGCGCCAGTTTGCATTGGCGATCCAGGAAGTCGCTGGCGTGGCCATTACTGCCAGCCTCACGATCGACCGGCTGGTCCATAATGACAAAGCCGCTCGCGCCCGCAGCGTCCACTACATAGGTCACAAACACGCCCCGGTCCGGCACGGCTGACGCCGCCTCGCCAAGACGATGCTTGATGAGCAGGAATGGATTGACAGACATCGATGGCTCGGGCGAAGGCACGAAGATGGCCTGTACCGGCTTGCCCATGAACCGCAGCGCCGTCCAGGTGGTCCCGATACGCGCACGCGTGCCGGAGACAAAGTCCCTGGCATCCCGGCTGATGCAGTCCAGATGGATATGCATCTGCTCCTGGCTACGCGACGCCTTTGAGTTGATCGCCAGCCCCAGGATGGCATCGGGCAACTGCCGCCCGCGAGCTTGCCCAACGAACTGCCTCGCGTCCCAGCCAAATGCCCACTGGTTCGGCCCGCCATCGTCCTGCCATACGCCACTCTCCTCCACCCCCGTCACGCGGTGATCCGGGATGATGAGAAAATGCGAGCGGCCGATGGCATCCTTGTAAAGCACCAAGCCTTTTGCACGATCCACCATCACGCAATCGGGGTGATGCGGCGCGCTGGGTTCCAGGCAACGCGCCTGCACGTTGCGCCACAGCCCGTCCTTGGCAAACATCGAATGCATGCCGACGTCCGCATCGCCCCAGGCGCTCGGCGCCATGCATAGCACCAGCAGCATGGCCAATAGCCGCGCCGTGAGCCGTGCCGTGGCACCGGAAACAAAAAGAGCCATCAACCTGATGGCTCCGCACCCCGCGAACAAACAACCAAAGCACACCCCAACCTCCGCGCTCCCGGCATTCTTGGACGCGCGGGGAGACGACAAAGCGAGGGAGCGGTCAACCGACTCGCTACCACGATCCGGGCCTGCGGCAGTCGTGGGCATTGGCATCCAGAACTTATCCACCTGAGTCGGCATAGCTCGCATTGTGCAGGACAAATATGGCAACACGGTGGCGGTATAGCGATGCTGCATTCCTATACTTGTAAATTCTCAGGCCAGCGCGCGGCAAAGCGCTCTCGCCCTCAGGCAACAGGCAACAGACAACAGGCGCACGCGCCGCATCATACACCCGCCTCTTCCTGCCGGGTGGCAGGCAATATGAAAACCGAATCACAGTCCGCGATGATCGCCAGGATAGCCGAAGCCCTGAAAGTTCCAGTGGAGGACGTGGAACGGGCTTACTCCGCCGCCTGGCATGAACTCCAGGCCGGCGCCAAGATTCACGACTACCTGCCGCTGTTTGCCGCCAGGCGGGTGATGGAGGCATTTCGCAAGGCGCAACTGGGAAAAGAAGCGTAGGCAGCGCGTGAATCCACATGTGTCCGCTTTGGCCGAGGGACATCTGGGCAATGCCAGCGTGAATATCTTCGCAGCAGGTTCGTCATGCACTTGTCGCCTACGCGAACACCCACTTTATTCCCGCTAGCTGCCTTGCGTTGTCTGCACCGCCTGCACGAACTTGTTCAGATGCTCCGGCTCCGCATCGGTGATGGCCCAGAAGTTCATGCCATTCTGGTGCCAGCGAGCCATCGAGTAGCCGTCGGCCGCATAGGCTGCAGGCGCGGATATGCTGCCCTGCGCAGGGAACACATAGAGGTCGATCGGGTGCTGCTGGTAGTGATAGATCAACACCGCAACAGTGCGATGGCCTACATAGTCGACCCGGCCACCGGCAAGAGGAAAGCCCTGCGCCGCAAGGTCGACGACCGGCGGTGCATAGTCGAGCCTGCCGTTGAACCAGGGCTTTACAGTATGCTGATTGGTTGACACAACGTCGACTGGATGCTGCGACAACAGCGATCGCACGTGACTCGACAGAATCTCTTCTCCCACCATGCTGGTTCGCGGGGGCTGTACCAAGGCGAGCGCGCCGAACACCAGCGCGCTGGCCGCGACACCCGCAAGGCCACCGCCGGCCCAGGCCGGCGCATGATCGATGGCAAGGCTGCGCCATGAGAACCAAGGCCGATGGCGAGGTTGGCGTGGTAGCGCGGCTAACACGCGTGCGCGCAGATGCGGCGGCGCGCGATGGTAGAGCGATCCGTCGCTCAGCAGGCTGTGCAACGACATCACCGTCTTGTCATCGTTCATGATTCGCTCCCATCGAATGTCCCGGCGCAGGCGCGCGGGCAACTGCGAGGCGGTGGATATGGCTGCGCCGGCGCCAGCGCAGCGCGTACCGTGGTGCCAAGCAGATGGCGGCCCCGAGCCAGCCGCGACATCACGGTGCCGATCGGAATGCCGGCTACGATGGCAATATCGCGATAGCTCAGGTCCTCCAGCTCACGCAACACCAGCACCTCGCGATACTCGACCGGCAATAGCTCGAGCGCGCGGTGGACCAGGTGCACGTCTTCTTGCCGGACCGCCAGCGTCTCAGGATTGCTCCCGATATCGTCGACCCATCCCGGCAGGCGCTCGTCGCCGTGCAGCGTCTCGTCATAGGGCGTGCCGTCGGCGGCATCGCGCCGCCTGCGCCATTCGGTGAACCACGTGTTCCTGACGATGGCAAGCAGCCACGCGCGCGCGTTATCGCCCCGAAAGCTGTCGAAAAAGCGATATGCGCGCAAGTAGGCATCCTGCACAATATCGTCCGCGTCGCTTGCGCTGCCGCTCAACCAGCGCGCCAGGTTGTATGCAGCGTCCAGATGCGGCAGCGTCACTTCAGAGAAGCGGCGGGACTCGTCGGTTGCATCCACGGTACTCTCCTGTGTCTTGCCTCCGTATGACTGACCAGGGCTGCCATTTATTCCCGGGACGACACCTGCTCGCGGGGCCAATCCCGGGATGAAAAAGCAGCGCCCGGCGGCATACCGGCATGACACGCAAGAAGCCAGCACCGGGTGCGTCGGCGCGTCGGGCATCACGGCTGCGGGACTACGGCTCCAACAAAAAATCCGGCATGACCTGGGTGAGGCGCAACACGCCCTGTGGATCAAAGTAGAAATGCATCGTCGAATACGACGCGGCGTCCTGCGCGAACCGGTAGCTCCAGACCGTGCGCCGCATGCGCGAAAAGTAGACGGTCTCGCCGGGCTTTCCGAAGCGGAGCAGCACATCGCGCGTGGTCCACTGACCGATCCTGGCCTGGCCGAACTCCTCGCCGGTCAGAATTTGCCTGACACTGACGACGTGCCCACTGGGGTCAAGCTCGGCTGACCATTTGGTTTCGCCTGCCGCGGGATAGAACCAGCGCTGGGAGCCATCCGGCAATGGATAGATCTCACGCGGTGTGCCCAGCCGGGCCTGAAGCTCGGCCTGGCTGGCACCCGCCGCGACCGATTGCCACGCCGGGCCCGCACAGCCGACTGCCATGGCCGCTGCGGCCAGCGCCAGCAGCGGACTCGCAAGGCGCGTACGAAGCGTCTGCGCGTAGTTGGTTGAAAAGATGGGAATCATGCTTGACCTCCGACTTCAAAGAGAAGGCTGCCACCCGGCCTGCGGGAAGATGTGGCCAGGATGCAGTGCTGAGGGCGCACCGGCATCGGGACGCCCGCTCGCCGGTGCGCTACCGTGAAACGCCTTGACGAGCCGGATCGCGCTGCGCAGCGCCGAACGCGGGTGCCCCCACCACGCTTGCACCTGTTCGCTCCGGCTTTCACCGGCCAGGCACCAGGCGCAGAAGTGCTCGCAATTGTTGGTAAGGAGCCGGTAGCGGTCCTCGTCCAGCCTGGAGCGTGCCCGCCGCACGACTTCATGGCCCGGGTATTTCGGGGCCACGCTGGCGTCTATCCAGACCTGCTGGCCAGCGGCAAACTCGACGAGGGCCACTTCTTCCACCGGTCCGTGGTGCAGCGCGCGGCAGTACCCGGCGTAGTGCACAACCTTGCTGTCGCCTACGTAGATACCGTGGTGGCAATAGCCGCAGCGCAGTGTGACAAGGTGGGCGCCCGGCACCGGGGCAGTGCCCAGGATGAGCGCCGCCCATGCTGGGCTGTGCTCGGCGTTCATTGCCCGCTCCCCGATTGTCAAGGTCGCCGTCCGAATCACGCGCCTAAGTAGATGTCACATGGTGGCGTGGTGCATGAGGTCGCAGCAGCGGGATCAAACTGCGCGCATCCGCCCGCAGATAAGGCGATAAGCGCGGTGCCGGTAGCTAGGATAGCTAGCGTAGTCTTTGCGAAATGCATGACGGTCTCCTGAATGGTTGCAACGCGCGGCAAACCCAAAAATTGACTGGATTGCGCAGCGAGCGAGATACCCGCGTGAAACGGCGTCGGCCAGGGCTGCGATGCGCTGCCTGCAGCGCTGCCGCCTTGGTCATGCGCGCCGCTGCGTGCCGGCACCTGTACTACTGCCGCAGGGGGGAAGTTATTCGCGCGATTTTGTTCCGCCAAGGCTCGTGACAATCGACCAACTTGTG
>FTGR01000442.1_pt1 | contig 10785 bp, 9 predicted proteins | sample 1640751 | NCBI WGS metagenome assembly FTGR01 (sample SAMEA3914789, study PRJEB12502) | metagenome | biome: forest; material: soil | place: Canada | collected 2011-07-03 | depth 0.3 m
CTGTGCGAGCACTTTATAACTTGTAAGCTAAAAGACCGAAGTCTTCCGCATCCGCTATCAAGCGCCCACACTTATCGGTTGTTTGTTTGTTAAAGAACTTTCCGCGGTTCGCTTTGCTTGCCGCGTCGCTGCGTTTGCTGCAGCGGAGAAACGAGACTATAAAGAATTATCTGCGTTTCATCAATACTTTTTTAATCTTTTCTTGCTCGGGCCAGATTCGCTATGCGCTTTTCTCACCTTTCCAGCTAACCCCGCAAATTCGGCCGCCCTGCCCTGCAGCTGAGCCTCGTACTGCGAGGGGAGCGAATACTAAGTTGTTCGCGCAACGCTGGCAAGTTTTTTCTAAGAATTCTTGCAGCAAGCTTTGTCGTCGCCGGATGAAGGTCATCGCAGGCCACTTGTATGGTGTCTACGGGCCACCGACCGCCTGCCGGCCGGAGCCAGACGGCACGAGTTGCAAGGCGGAACATATTGTATGCAATAATAGAATGCAATCGCATGGTTTGACGCCCGCCACTCAGGCCACGGCCCGGCGGATTCATTGATCTGGAGACGACATGACATTCAGCACCCCCGGCATGACATCACAACACGTAGCCGCACTTGAGCCGATCGAGAACTACCTGCAAGCCCACATCACCGGCGATGCCGAATACATGCGCAAGGCGTTCCATGCGGACGCCAGGATCATCTCGTTCCGCGAGGGAAAGTTGCACGCCTTGACCCTCGATGAGTTTTCCGCGCGTTTCCAGGGCCAGCCCGCGGCCGATGAAGCACAGCGCAAGCGCTTCATCACGCATTTCGACGTGACAGGCAATGCCGGCACCGCCAAGGTGGTGCTGGAGTATCCGGAAGTGACCTTCACGGACTACATGACGCTCCTGGAGATCGACGGCGTCTGGAAGATTGCCAACAAAACGTTTAGCGCCGCGCCGCCGAAAAAATAGCCAAGCAAAGCCGCGCAGATCGGCCACCCGCCTTCACAAGGCTGTCTGCAGGCTTTACCCTCCCGTCCCGCCGGCAACTTGCGCTAGCGGGCTGGCCGAGCTGCTCGAAGCCCTTGCGACCCGTCCATGGGCCTTCAGCCAAAAGGCATTCTGGCAACCTCGCCTTCTTGCATGACAGCGCTGCCCCTTTCGTTGATGCCGGCTTACGACATGCTGCCCATGGGCCTGGCGCCCGACCGCAGCGGCGCAAAGTGTGACAACCTAGACGCGCTCACGCCGCCCCCGCAGCCGCCGGCCGATATCTGGCAGGAGATGCTAGGCCAGGCCGCTTCCTGCACCGCGATATCGATCTCCACGGCCGCGCTCCAGGCCTGCCTTAGGGGTGTTCCTGCGCGTGGGGGAGCAACACTTGCGTGCGCGCAGTCGGCAGGCCGCAGATGGGCGTGCGGAAATCATGCGCCAGATCGGCCGACAACTGGGAAAGCCGCGCGAAGCCTTCACGCGTGGTCCACGAGCGAATCGCCTTGAGGCCGAAAGCCGAATCCAGCGCGCCCTGCGCCATCCGCTCATTGCGCACGCGTGCCGCCTTGCGCAGCAGCTCCGCATCGTCGCGGCAGATCACCTGCGTAGCCAGCGCGCGGTACCGGTGGGTCCCCGCGCTACCAAACACAGTCGCAGCAATCAGGCAAAAGGCGAACGCCAGGCGGGTGGTGAGTGAGAGAGCCTGCACATCAGGGCTCCCGGCGTTCCAGCACATAGCCTACCCCGCGCACGCCATGGATCAGCTTGGTATGGAAATCGTCATCCATCTTGGCACGCAGGCGGCTCACCGCCACGTCCACGACATTGCGGTCGGATTCGAAATTCATCTCCCATACGTGCGAGGCGATCTGTGTGCGGCTTAGCACCTCGCTCTGCCGGCGCGCCAGGAAATGCAGCAGCGAAAACTCGCGCGGCGTGAGTTTGATGCAGCGCCCGGCGCGCGTCACGCGGTGGCGGATCAGGTCGATCTCGAGGTCATCGATCTCGATGCGGACGGCCTCGCGCGCCGGGCCGCGTCGCAGTAGAGTACGCACCCGCGCCAGCAGTTCGACGAACGCAAAGGGCTTGGCCAGATAGCCGTCGGCGCCGAGTTCCAGGCCACGCACACGATCCGCTACCTCGTCGCATGCGCTCAGGAACAGTACCGGGGTGTCCTTGTGCTCACGCAGTTGCTTGAGCACTTCCCAGCCGTTCGTGTCGGGCAGCATTACGTCCAGGATGATCAAATCGTAGCTCACTTCCACCGCCAGGTGCAGGCCATCGGCGCCGGTTACGGCCAGGTCGACCACGAAGGCGGATTCGGTGAGCCCCTTGCGCAAGTACGCGCCAGTCTTAGGCTCGTCTTCCACCACCAGAATTCTCATGCTCGCCCCCGTCTAGCTAGTGCCAGCACGGCGCGCCTTGGCGCCTTGCGTGATCGCATGATAGTCCCAGGCGCGGTAGCCCTGGATGACAAATCTGTAATTGGATTGACAGGGTTTCCCGTCTCTGCGCTCCCTAGAATTCACTGCTGTCGCTCCATTGCGCTACCGGCGGTCCACGAACGCAAGTACTGGTACTGGTGCCCGTGGTGGAGACCTGAGCGTTGCCTGAAAAGTGGGCTTCGCCGCCCCTGCACCTCGAAGAAAATCGACAGCCTGGAACATAGGAGAGGAACATGATGGAATGGACTTCGGCAGGACCATCGATACTCGCAGCATTCATGGCCTCCATGGTCGAGTTCGTGGAGGCACTAACCATCGTGCTGGCGGTTGGCGCCGTCCGCGGCTGGCGCTCGGCGCTGCTAGGGACCGCAGCCTCGCTGGCCGTCCTGACGCTACTGGTCGTAGCACTAGGCCCCGCGCTCGCCAGGATTCCGCTACCGGTGGCCCAATTGGTGGTCGGTACGCTGTTGCTGCTATTCGGTCTGCGCTGGTTGCGCAAGGCAGTGCTGCGGGCGGCAGGCATCTTGCCGCTGCATGACGAAGCGCAGGCATTCGCTCGGCAAACCGAAGCCTTGCGGCGGCAAGACGGCCCAATTGGCGAGGCGATCGATGCGGTGGCGTTCGCGGCCGCATTCAAGATCGTGATGCTGGAAGGGATTGAGGTGGTGTTCATCGTCATTGCGATTGGCGCGAGCGGCCGCATGATCCTCCCCGCGTCCATTGGTGCCCTCCTCGCGCTGCTGGTCGTGGTGATGCTCGGGTTTTGGTTGCATCGGCCGCTGGCCAAGATTCCGGAAAACGCCCTCAAGTTCGGCGTTGGCGTCATGCTGGCTGCTTTCGGGACCTTCTGGGTGGGCGAGGGTATCAAGCTGTCGTGGCCCGGCGAAGATTGGGCGATCCTGGCGCTTATCGGCGCCTTCCTTGTCGTTGCCCTGGGTATGGTTCGCCTTTGCGGGCATCTGCGGAGCACGTCCTCCCCATTGGCAAACGCAACAGCCTCGCCCCCTCCCCCCGATCGAGGCCGTCTCGCGAAGGTGACCGTGGAACTGGTGGGCCTCTTCGTCGACGACGGCTGGCTTGCGATCGGCGTGGTCCTGTGGGTGCTGGCAGCGTGGGAAGTGGCTGCATTGCATGCTGTCGCTGCTCAGGCGGCGGGACCGCTGTTCGCTGCGGGATTGACAGCGTTGCTCGCGGCTAGCGCTGCCCGGCGCGCGCGCGCCTGAGCAGCGGCCGCTTGGATCGTTGTCTCCCCCTCGTTCCCGACTGGATCGGTCACATGCTGTGCGAGCAACGCATCGATGTCAGCCTTGTCCTGCGTGCTCAGCATCCATCCGAATGCGTCATTGATGCCGCGTAACTAGTCCGGGCGACGTGCAGCCCACAGCGCAATCGTCGGGCCCTGATCAAAAATCCAGCGGATCGCCAACGCCAGCCGAACCGGCGGCCAAGCCCGGGGAGACGCATCGCGGCGCCCCGGCCTATACCACTAGCGACGGGAGTCACGCTCGCCACTGGGTGGGAAACGACATGGGATTGGGGTAAGGGCCGAGCGCCCTCCGATGATTGGCGCTCGGATCGCTGAGCCAAGAGCATCCGCTACTTATCGGCCGTCCGAGTACCCGTCAAACGAAGCCGATCTTGCGCAGACCACGGACAAGTCGCGGGAACCGCCATGCGCCCCGTCCGTGAATGGGTCGCGCTTCTGGGTCACGCGACCGCCGCCATCCTGCGGCGTGTCCGAGCTACCAGAGTCTACGGTAGCCGCAGCGGCAATACCGGAGAACATCATTGTGATTGCAGTGGTCAGAATTGCTTGCTTGAGGTTTTGCATCGTGATCTCCAGATCGATGAGTGCGTGGCTTCAACGCGGAGATCAGTGTATTGAGACAGCGGTAACGAATGGATGGCCATTCAATTACGAAGATGTCATCTCGGCCGCTACTTGTGCCTTGAGGTCATTTGGCTACGCTGCTGTCCACCATTGCCGGCGCATCGCATGCACAATCGAGCATCACCCTCTATGGGGTCACTGATTCTGAGCGGTTCGCTGTACTACGAGTGTGGGCCGTTTGCGGCGGGCTTTGTATATGACGAGTTCCAGGGAAGCTTGGCGCCTGCCAGACGGCGCCGCGACGAGCTGTTCGCCTTGCCGCGCGGCGGCAGCCTTTCCGCCCCTCATGCTTGACTAGGCACATAGGGCGCACCCCCCACTTAAGTGGGGACTCTACAACCGTATTCGGCCTTGCCCCTGCTCCAATTTGGGATAACGTTGTAGAGACAGGTAAAACAACGCTGCGCAAATCCGCGCGCCCCGGCGGCGGCCCAGCAGTAGCCGGCTGACACCATCGCCGCTTGATCGCTTACGTCTGCAGTCTACACGTCACGTTCCGGGGGGATATCGTGTGCGCAAGCTACTGACGCCACTGCTGCGTCCGCTCGGACGCGTCAGTACGACCGCCATTACACTCGGCGCGCTGCTGCTCGGCCTGCTTAGCACGATCGTCGTGCATTCGCTCTACACAGAGCTGCTGGAGAGGGATGCGCGCCTGCGATTCAAGAGCGATACCAACGATATCGCCCAGCAGATCGATACGCGTATCCGGCTCTACACCGACGTCCTGGTAACCATGCAGGCGCTCTTCGGCGCTAGTGATGATATTTCGCGCGAGGAATTCCGCGACTTCGTCAATGGCCTCAACCTGGAACAACGCTACCCCGGGTTCCAGACGCTGAACTACGCGCCCTATGTGCCGGCCTCCGAGCTGGCCAGCTTTGTCGCCAGCCAGCGCAAGGACGCGGTCCTGCGCGACGCCGGAGTCGCGTTCTCCATCCGTCCCGCAGGAGAGCGGCCAGCCTATTTCGTGTTGACTTATGTCGAGCCGCTCCACAACAACTTGCCGTCGATCGGCATCGACATGGGTGCTGAGCCGGGGCGCCTGGCCGCCCTCGAAAGAGCCCGTGACAGTGGGCAGGCAGTGAGCAGCGGGCGCCTGATCTTCAGCGAAGCAAAAGGTCCCCACGTCGGCATTGCCTTGCGCCTTCCGGTCTACAGAAAGGGCCAGCCGCTCGATTCAGTGGAGCAGCGCCGCCGTGCCTATATCGGCTCCGTTGGGGCTGGCATACGAATCAGCGGCCTGCTTGGGGAGATCGCCGGCAACCAGCGCGTGTATGGGACCCATTTCGAACTGTACGACGCCGGGAAACTCGATGGCGAACCAGTACCGCCATCCCCGGCGACGCTGCTGTACAACAGCGCCGGCGGCATGACGGCCAACGCCCCCCCCAGTGCGAAGGCTGCTAGCCGGGCCAGCGCCGTACAGCTTGCCGCCAGCGACGAGCATGCCGCGCTCCAGCGGGCAAGCGTATCGGACGATCGTTCCTTCCTGCGCAAGGAGGTGGCACAGCCGTTTGGAGGGCGGCGCTGGCTCATTGTCTTCTCCGCCGATGCCCAGGCCATGGCGGGCCCGCAACGCCACCTGAAGAGTGTGGTGCTTGGGGCCGGCTTGATCATTACCGCGCTGCTGGCCGGGCTGGCCTACGCGCTATCCAGTTCCCGCTCACGTGCCCTGGCGGTGGCCGATGGCATGACACACAGCCTGCGCGAGAGTCAAGAGGGGCTTGCCCAGGCGCAGCGGATCGCGCACCTGGGGGATTGGCGTATCGACCTTGAGCGTAATGTGGCCTATTTCTCCCGCGAGATGGCTCGGCTGCTGGGTGCGCGAGTGCTGGATCCCACACCCGAAACACTGCTAGGCGCAGCCGATCCTCGCTTCCGCGGCGTGTTGCGGCAGAGGATGCAAACCGCCTTGCGGGAGCGCGTCGCTTTCGAGGTCGAATGTCCCTACCGCTCATCACGTGGACGCATGGGTTGGCTTCACCTGATCGGCCATGCGCATGGCCCACCGGGTACCGCCGTCCTGCGCGGCACCGCGCAAGACATCACCCAGCGAAAGCTCATCGAGCAGGCTCGCGCACAGGAGCATCTGGTTGCCTTGCATCTCGCCACCGTGTCCAGCGAGGCCGAAGTCCTGGAGAAAATCGTCCGTACCCTGGTCGCGGGAACGGAATGGGAGGCGGGTGCATTCTGGCCTTCGGATGCGGGACGTGGCTTGTCGCTTGCGCCGGTCCGCCGGGCCAGAGAGCAAGAACTGGATGCTTGGCTGGCACGGCGGCCGGTCGACCCTCAGGCAGATCAGGCAGATCAGGCAGACGCACTGACGGAGCCGCGTTGGTATGCGAGCCGCAGTGCCATCGCGCGTTTGCCTCAGCATCGCTGGCTGGACGACGGGAGCGTGCGAACTGTATTCGCTTTCCCACTGCGCAAGGGCACGACCACGCTTGGACTGGTGGAGTTGTATTCACGCACCAAGCGTCCACGCGATCCATATGCGCTTGCCATGGCCAGCGCGATAGCTAGTCACACTGGCCACTTCCTGCTACGTCGCCAGGCCGAGGAGACCCTGCGCTTTTTTGCCAATCACGATGCGCTCACCGGTCTGCCCAACCGGCTGATGTTCAAGAATCATCTCGAGAGCAGCCTCGCTCGCTCCCGCTCCCGTCAACACCGACTCGATATCCTCTTTGTTGACCTGGATCAGTTCAAGAGGGTCAACGACACCATGGGCCACAACGCGGGTGACGTCTTGCTGCGTGCCGTGGCAGATCGCTTTAGCGCCACGCTTGGCGAAGCCAACCTCATTGCCCGGCTCGGTGGCGACGAGTTTGTCGTACTGGTCGAGCCGATCGACGACTTTTCCCTTCTGCACCGCATCATCAAGCGCATCCAGGCCGCGCTCGCATCCGGCTTTGTCGTCAATGGCAAGGAGCTGCAGATAACGGCAAGCATCGGCATCAGCTCCTTTCCCGAAGATGGCAATGACGCGCAGACGCTGCTAAAGCATGCTGATCTCGCCATGTATGCCGCCAAGCAGCTCGGCAAGAACGGCTTCCAATACTATGTGCGCGAGATGAGCGTGTCCCTGCAGAATCGCATCGACATGGAAGCGCATCTGCGCAGCGCACTCGAGCACAATGAGTTCGTGCTGCACTACCAGCCACGCATCTCGCTGGACACCAATTCCTGTACTGGCGTGGAAGCCCTGATCCGATGGCACCACCCGAAGCTCGGCATGGTGATGCCCGCTGACTTCATTCCGATTGCGGAGGAATGCGGGGCCATCGTGCAGATTGGCGCGTGGGTACTGCGTGAGGCTTGCCGCCAGAATGCGCAATGGCTTGCCGACGGCATTGCCCCGATACGCGTCTCGGTCAATCTTTCCGCAAGGCAATTTGCCGACAAGGACCTGAGGCAGGTGGTTCTCGATGCCCTGAAGCAAGCCGGCTTGCCAGGACATCTGCTCGAACTTGAACTGACCGAAAGCATGGTAATGCGCGATGCCGAGCAAGCGGCGCGCTGGCTGTCGCGCCTGAAGCGAACGGGGGTACGGCTAGCCATTGACGATTTCGGCACCGGCTACTCTTCGCTCGCCTACCTGAGCCGTTTCCCGATTGACACGGTGAAGATCGACCGCTCGTTCATACGCTATCTGCCCGACAGCAGGAGCGATGCGCAAATCACGAGCGCAATCATCGGGCTAGGACATCAGATGGCGCTGGAGGTCGTGGCCGAAGGCGTCGAGAACGAGGCCCAACTGGACTTTCTTCGCCTCGAGGGATGTGACGAAGTCCAGGGCTACTACTTTAGCCGCCCTATTCCGGCCGAGGACGTCACCGCGTTCCTCTCCGGCCATACCGTGCACGATCTGCTACCTGAGCAGGGACCGCAGCCGATGCGCGCCTGATTCTGGATTCCGGCGCGCGCCCCAGCGTCAACAATAGGAGGAACCACATCATGGCAGTGCAGAAACAATCGATTGAACGGTCATGGCAAGCAATCGATGCGCTCGATTTCTCGAGAATCAAAGCCAAGCTTCTACATGGCAAGTCCGCTCATTGGAGCCCCGAAAGCCTGGTCGATGCCGAGGCCGGTTACCGCAGGTTTCTCAAACTCGCGGCAAAGTACCCCGACACATCAGTCGTACCCAGCGAACAGGTAGACGCATTCTGGCACGCCCATATTGTCGATACCAGGCGCTATGCGAGCGACTGTGAGCACATTTTTGGCCATGTCCTGCATCATGACCCCTACGTCGGTATTGATGGCCCACAGGATGAAGCCCGCCTGCGCGCGCTGGCCGAGGCAAGCGCCCGGCTTAGCGCGCACGAGTTTGGGTTGAGACCGACGACGGCGGCCTACTGTGCGGTCACCGGCGAGGGGAAACCCACGCTGGGCCCCGCGCCGGCGGACACCAAGGCGGCGTACTGCGCAATCACCAACGGGACGCAAGCGGCGTACTGCGCGATCACCTGCCGAGTCGCTTCGTCCCATTGATGGCCAGGTCACGCCCGTCGATGTCCAGCCGGTCTGACGGGGTATGGCTATACCTCGCCGCTGCTAAATCCACGGGGCCCACCCACGGGCGCCCACCTGCAGCGATTGGCGAGCGTGCTTGTAGAGGGCAGCAGGGCCAGTTGCAAAGTGCTGAGCCAACTGACTGACCGTAGGCGTTTCGCGGCACCCCGCCCACGCCCGGGAGGGGTGCCGTTCTGCCGGAGACGATGCGATGATAGAAACATTGCTGTTCAGCAAGCCGTTTTCCTTTCTGGCCTGCCCACCGATAGCAGAACTCAAAGAAGCCATCGATGCACTTAACACGCTGCCGGGACATTCGCGCTGGCTCAAGGAGGAAGACGCCATCCGCCGCGAGCATGTGCCTGCCTTTGTCGAGCAGAGCCGCCAGGCCCTCGAGGCGCTTGTTCCGGGCCGGTCCCTCATGGTCGATAGCCTTGCCGATCGGATTCGGCACACACCACGGGTGCTACAGGAGCTGCGCGAGCACGGTCCGGATGTGGCAGCTGCCGCTCACTCCTACTTCTACTGGCGCTACTCAGCCGACGTGCTCGGACGGGCGCAGGGCATTCCGCGCAGTGCGCTGGAACGTCAATTTGGCAGGGTGGCGGCACGCGACGGCTCTCACAAGATCATTTGGGGCTGTCCGTGTTGCGATAATCCGGCGCGATACCAGGTCGATGGGCTACTTGCCAATCAGCGCCCGGCCCGCCAGGGCGGCTTTGCGCTCGAGTGCGATCACTGCGGGCATCAGGAACGGGTGTATGCCGGATTTTTGCATTACGGGCGTCTCCAGTGCCAATGCGCTGCGTGCAAGAGCTATGTTGGTGTTCTCGCCTATGACATGGCCAGGGCTGCGCGAAAACTTTCTGAAAATCTCGAGAAGTACGCCTGGAGCCAGGCCGCCGAGACCCTTGCCGAGATCCAGGAGTACAAGGACGAGTCCCTGCAAATGCTCCAGCGCCGGGCTAGCCCGTCCCGCAATGCCGCTTCCTTCGCACTCGAAGTCGCGTCGGGCAGGCACCAATCGATGCTGGCAATTCTGGCGAGCCTGGACCCTGGCCTGGAAGGCTGCATCGAGAAGAATCCCAGGGCTTGGGCGTTGCTGTGCGAACTGCTTCGCGAAGGCGTGGTTGACAACGAATACCTCATTTACGAGGAAGCTGACCGCGAACGCGTGGCGCTGCAGTTGTCACTGCTGGAAGAGCCTTCCTCCCAGGGGCAGGGCTTGCCACAGAAGAATCTTGAAACTCTGTTGCAAGGGTATCAGCCTGCGTCTCGCGAATCCTTTGTTGCGTGGCTGAAAGCAAGCTCGCAATTAAAGCTTTTCACCGGCAAATTCTGTACCGCGGTGGAGGTCACCTGGAGGCCCAATGCGCAGCGCTGCAAGCTCGTTGCTAGCAGCCAGGACGACCATCCCCGAGAGTTCCCGCACGATGCGGCGCTCAGAGCGGCCACAGCCTTCGTGCCGCCTTCGAAACAACCGCCTCACACTGACGCTGAAATTGAAGCAGTGACACTACTCAGGTCACTGGGGTACATTGTTGTGGCTCCTGCAGTCATTGAAGCGCACGGCTACTCGAAGCTGGAAGAAAGCACGCCACTCAACAAGTAGCCCCGCGCTGCGGCCACTTGCTCCAGAGTCAGCCAAGCCTCTTGCATCAAGCCGCCGATCAGAATGTCGTCATCCAGCTTGGATCAGGCGCTCCTATCCGGGCGCGGTTTAAAGGCCAATTCCCGCGCCATGGTTTCATAAAGCTCCCGCGCCTTAGGGGTGTTGGCCGGCGGCAACACAACCTGGATGTGCAGCAGCAGATCGCCTGGCGGATTAGCGGGGATGCCTTTGCCGCGCACACGTAGCTCACTGCTGCTCTGGGCGCCGGCGGGAATGCGCACCTTCAGCTCGCCCCCAGGTAAATCAATGGGCACCACCGCCCCCAGCGCCGCCTCCCATGGCGCCACC
>FTGR01000421.1_pt1 | contig 10724 bp, 6 predicted proteins | sample 1640751 | NCBI WGS metagenome assembly FTGR01 (sample SAMEA3914789, study PRJEB12502) | metagenome | biome: forest; material: soil | place: Canada | collected 2011-07-03 | depth 0.3 m
CAGCAGCGCCTGCACGTCGGAGGTGGCGGCACCCTTGCCCGCCATCAGCAGCAGGCTCTGCACCAGCGGCGACGGATCGCCCGCCAGTGTCTGGCGCGCTGCATCGGAGGCGCCGGCAAGGCCTTCCGGCATCGGCTGGCCGATCTGCTTGTAGAGCTGCGCGGCCAGCACGGTCGCCACGCGGCGGCCTTGCGGCGAATCCGGCGCGGCAAACACCAGGCTTTCGCCCACCGACGCGCCAGGCACGTCGGCACCAGGACGGGCCAGCTCGCCGGCCACGCCACCGAGCTGCGTGGCCACCGGCAGGCCCATCTCGTTGATGAACCACAGAGCGAGCGTATGGTGCAGCAGCGGCTCCTTCATGGCTTGCTTGTAGGCTTCCAGCGTGCGCTTCCAGTGATCGGGCGGCAGGCTGATGCCCACGGCGCGCGTTGCCAGCCAGTCGGCGTAATAGGCATACGCCGTCAGCAGCGCGCTATTGCCAACAGTATCGCCCCACCACCCAAACTGGCCATTGACCCCGGCCAGCAGCGCCAGGCGCTGGCGCTGGGTGCGCAGCAGCGCGTCGATGCCCTGGGTGCCGCCGCCCGTGTCCGCGCCGGTGGCCGCCAGGCTGCGTTGCGCCAGTGCCAGCGGAATCAGCCGGCTGGCGGTCTGCTCGGTGCAGCCATAGGGATAGGCCAGCAGGTCGTCCGCCACGCGGGCGAACTGGCTGGCGGCGCCATCGACAAAGCGCAGGCGCACGTCCTGCGCATCCGCCGGCAGCTTGAACGCCGCGTTGGCGCCGGCCAGCGGCAGTGTCAGCTCGCGCTGCGAGAGCCAGCCCGTGGGCTCGACCGTGAGCGTGGTCTGCAGGCGGTCCAGCGTCTTGCCCTGCAGCTTGATCTCGGCATTGACCACGCCGCCCTGCAATGCGCCCTGCGCAACCGGCAGGCGCACGTAGTTGGCGCCACGCTTGAGCGTCACGCTCTGGTTGACGTTGAGGCCCGCGCCGATCACCACGAGGTCCGCGGCCACATCCTGCTCGCCCTGGTTGAAGGCCACCATGTCGATACGCGGCACGTCCTCTGCGCGGTAGCGCTGCGGCCCGGTCCATTTGAGATACAGGCCCTTGTCGGACCGGATGCTGGCGGTGCGCTGCCCGACCATGCCGTCGCCCGACATCGCGCGCACCGTGATGCGCCAGCGGGTCAGGGAGTCGGGCATGGTGAAGCTCATGCGCGCGCGGCCGTCGGCGCCGGTACGCAGGTTGGCCTCCCACGCGGCAGTGTCTTTCTCATCCCTGCGCGGGCGCTCCAGCACCTTCACGCCACGTTCGTTATAGCGGCCGCGCTCAGGGCCACCGGCCCCGGGCTGGCCCGACACGGCGAGGTCGTAGCCGATGAAGTTCAGGCTGGAAGTGGTGCGCACGCTGTTGCGGCGCGGATGGTAGAAGAAGTCGACGATGCTCGGGGCGATCTCCGGCTGCAGCACGTAGACCATCTCATCGACCACGCTGACGGTGAGATTGGCCGGCACGGCCTTGCCGTTGAAGGCGCTGGCAAGGTCCAGCGTGACGGTCTCGCCGGGGGCGTAGACAGCTTTGTCGCTCTTGACCGCGAGCTCGATGGTGGGCTGCACCACCGCGATGCCGGCGTTCTGGAACACGTACTCGCCATCCTTCACGTACAGCACGGAGAATGTCATATTGGGGCTGAAATCGTTGCCCACCTTGATGCGCGCACGCCATTGCTTGTCGGCGACCTTCTCCAGCGAGAGCCAGTCGCCGCCGTTGGACAGCAGGCCGCGCCGCTCCACCCGGTCGCGTTCCAGTGTCAGCAAGGCGTCTTCCACGGCGAGCGGGAACGTCACCAGCGCTTCGGCCGTGTCGCCAATGCGGTAGTGGTCCCGGTCGAACACGATCTCGATATTGCCAGGCACGGTCTGCAGGCCCTCGCCCGCCACCCAGTGGCTGGCGGCGGCCAGCAGGTTGCCGGCGCCGTCCTTGACGGACAGCGTGTACGAGCCAGTCTGGTCGAACTTGACCGGGAACGACACGGCGCCATTTGCAGCGGCAACAAGCGTGCCTTCGCTGCGGGTGTGCGATTCCAGCCGCACCAGCTCCCACTTGGTCGGGGCCTGCGCCGATGCCTGCCCGGCAGCGGCCAGCGCCTGCAATTGGAAGGTCACGCTCCGGCCCGGGTTGGTGAAGTTGGCCGGTGCCGTCAGCTTGTACGGCGTAGCGCCGCGCGCGATCAGCAGTTCGCGCGTGACCCTGACCCGATAGGCCGCACCGTCGTTGGCGAACACCGTCACCACGTAACGGCTCGGGTCCTTGGCGGCAGGCAGCACCAGCGCGGCATTGCCGCTGCCATCGGTGGTCAGTTCCTGCTGCTCAAGCTTGACCGGGAACAGGCCGGCATATTGCAGCTCGCCCTCCACCATCGTCACCTGCTGCGCGCGCAGGCTGACGGACAGCTTGGCGTCCTTGACCGGCTTGCCGTCGGGATAGCGCAACTGGATCTTGCCCTTGACCGCCTCGCCGGTAGCGTAGTCGGCCTTGTCCAGCGCGAGATTCACGTCGAAATGTGGCTTGATGTACTCGGCCACGCGGAAGGCGCCGCCGTAGGTGTTGCCGCCGTAGTCGAAGCGCAGCGTATAGCCGCCGGCCAGGGCATTGGCGGGCAGCGTGAAGCGCGCGTCGGCGCCGTTGTCAGCGGCCAGCGCGGTACCAAGGGTGGCCAGCGGCGCGCCGTTGGGATCCAGCACTTCCAGCTTGATATCCCCCGGCGCCGCGGGGCCGGACTCGGTGGCGTTGCGGAAATTGCGGCCGATGAACTTGACCCGGACTTCGTCGCCTGGGCGGTACAGCGGCCGGTCGGTGAAGGCGTACAGCTTGGTGTTGTAGATCTCGCTGTCGTAGTAGAAATTCTCCGAGATAAACGCGCCGCCGGCCGGGTCCACGCCCAGCAGGTAGCTGCGCTCCGGGCTGGTGTGGGCCAGGTCCGCCGCACCGTCGGCGCCAGTGGTGGCACTTTGCAGCACGCCCAGGCCATCGGTCCAGGCGAGGCTCGCGCCGGCAACCGGGCGCCCGCTCTTGCGCTGCGCGGCCCAGATCAGCATGCCGCTGCCGGTGCTCTTGGTGATGGCCACGGTATCGGACACAAACAGCAAGGTATGGGCGCGGTAGGTGCCGATGATGCCTTCCACGATGTACAGGCCCGGCTTGAGCTTGCCCAGCGGCACCATCACGTTGCCGGCATCGCGCGGCAGGAATTCGCTGCTGCTGCCTTCCAGCTTGACGTCCTTGGGCGGCGCGATTTCCTTGGCGTCCCAGATCGGGTAGCGGAAGCGCTCGACCACGTCATGGCCCTTGAGCGGCTCGTATTGCGGATTGTTCTCGAAGCGGGTCGGCTGGGCAATCTGGTCGCCCATGCTGAACTGCGGCGCGTCCTCCACCGCCTTGCTGCGGGTCGCGAACGACAGCACGCGCTGCCATGCGCGGCGCGCCTGCTTGTACCAGCTATCCCACAGGTAGGACAAGGTATTGGCCAGCCCTTCGCCGCGGTAGTTCGCCTTGATGTCGAGCCGGTGCAGGTTCTTCTGCGCCTTCAGGAAGGCGATCGGATCGGCGACCCGGTACACGAGGATGTCGGCGCCGCCGTAGCGCTGCAGTTCGCTCTTGTATTCGCGGCCCGGGGCTTCCAGGCGCACCTGCGCCGTCTGGTCGCAGCCATAGCTGGCGTCCGAGAGCAGAAAGAACGGCTGGCCCTGGAAGGCGCTATAGCCGCTTGAGGGCACGGGGTCGAGCGTGACGCTAGGCCGCTCGGCGGCGCCGGCCACCTGGGCGCCTGCCAGCAGGGCAAGCGCCAGCAGCGTGCGGGATATGGACGAACGCAGGGCGGAACTCAGGGCGGAACGCAGAAGCGCGCTTGCGCGCGTCATGACGACAAGCATCGTCTTTACCTCGACAAAAAGGCGAAACGGAATACGCCGATGAAATTGGGATTGCCATCCTGCGGTTGCCAGCGCGAATCGTTCCATTGCATCAAGCGGGAAAGGGTGACAGCACGCAGGCCGTTATCGGTACGGGTCACGGTGCCGGTGTGATAGGCCAGGTACTGGCCCATCCAGATCATCAGGTGCTGTTCATCGCCCTGGTCGTAGAAAAGCAGGTCCCCGGGCAGGGCCAGGTTGACGTTCCTGGCGACAAAGCGGCTATTGCCCTGCACCAGGGCCAGGGCCGAGGCATAGGCCCCGGTGCTGCCGTCGGCGCGGGTCCAGCGCTGGCCAAGCGTGCGCTGGCTCGGGCTCAGGCTCAGCTCGGGCGGCAACTGGCGTGCCGAGGCGCCGCCTTGCATGCCGTTGGCGCGCAGCCAGCGCGCGTCATGCACCTTGAGCGCTTCGCCCACGGCAAAGCGCACCAGGCCCGCGCAATCGCGCTGGTACCAGCGTGGGGTCGGGCCTTGGCGCAACTGCTCGCCGACGATGCGCACGAACCAGGCGCGAAACGCCGCCGATTGGGTGGCATCGAGCGCATCCGCCTCGGGCGTGTCCGACGCCAGGCCGGACAAGGCCCAGGCGTGGCTGACACCGGCCAGGGGCAAGGCAAGCGCCAGCGCCGTCAGCATCGAGCGGCGGCCTCGGCTCACAGCGATCACTGCGCGGCCTCTTGCGGCGCCGGCGGCGCCGGCGGGACCGGCGGAGCCGCGGCCGGCACGCCGCGCGGCGTGCCGGCCTGCTGCCAGGTCACCGGCACCCACGCACGCCCCGCAGGCAGGTTGTCGGGCAGGACCAGCGAGACCGCCGGGTACGCCGCAAGGGTCTTCAGCTTGGGGAACAAATGCGCGCGCGCCGCGTTCAGGAACAGGGCCTCCTGGTCCGCGGGCAGCGCCTTGGTGGCTTCGCGGCGCACCAGCGGCGCCAGCGTCGACGGGGTGAAGCTGAGCACGGTACGGGCCTGCTGGCCGCGCTGCATGGTGTCGGCCACCGCGGGGAAGCGCTTGCCCTGCACCGCCAGCGCGTCATCCACCAACGCGCCGTCAGGCGAGAACAGCACCGTGTTGCCGGCCAGTGCCAGCGTCACGGGGAAATACGCGCCCGCCGAAAGCTGGGCCGCGAACGGCGCCGCCTTGCCCTCGCGCGTGCCATAGGGCGAGCTGACCGCGCGCGACCAGAGCACCGCGCCGCCCGCGCCCTGGCGGTCCTGCACCGGCAGGCGCGCATAGGCGCCCTTTTCTGCGCCCTTCTGCGCGCCGGCGTTGGGTTCATAGGCGCCGATCACTTGCTCGAACAGGCTCGCCAGCACCGGACGCAGCGCGCTTGCGGCATCGGCCGACTTGACGCGGGCCATGAACAACGGCGCCACCAGCGTCGACTTGCTGTACCAGCACACGGCGGCCGGGCCTTCGAAGGCCTGGCCCACCTGCGTTGCCAACTCGTCCTTGCCACCGCTGACTTTCTGCAGCATCTTGCCGGCGGCCTGCCAGTCGACCGGCAGCGTGGCGCACGCTGCGGGGTCCGCCGGCAAGGCTTTCCAGAGCTCGGCCGTGTTCCACTCGCCCGGCAGGCGCGCGCCATCGACCAGCACCGCGCTGTGCCACGCGGCATCGTCGTCGCCGGCAAAATCGAAACGCAGCGCTTCGATGCCCGGGAAGAATGTCTGGTAGCCAAACGAGAGGTAATTCGCGCCCACCAGCACGCGGTGGCCCTTGGGCGGGCCCTTGACGGCGTCGAGCGCGAACGATTGCAGCGGGGTCTCGCGCGCGCCCGCATCGTCGGACAACCAGGCGGCCACCGCCTTGGCGCGGGCGCCAATGGGCTTGCCCTCGGCGTCCAGCAGCATGCCGGCTTCGGACAGGATCACGAGGCGATCGCCCTTGCCCGCGAGCAGCAGGCTGCGCGCCGGGCCGATCCGCAGCACGTACAGCGGCGTGCCGTCGACTTCGCCAGCGCGGCTCAACTGGCTATCGGCCGGGGCGATGGTGCCAAGTGTCTGCAGCACCTTGGCCAACCCATTGCGCTCCATCGACAGCGCCCAGTAGCGCAAGGTGCCATCGGCGCCGCGCCACGCCATGAGCCGGCCCGGTTCGTCGAACACGCGCTTGAACAACGCATCGGCCCAGTCCAGGTCGTGCTCGAAGGCAATGCGGCGCAAAGCGCCCGAAGCAGACAGGCGGCCTTCGTTGTCTTCGTAGTAATTGACGAAATCTTCGGTGAGCACGTCGCGCAGCAGCGGCACGCGGAGCATATCGCGCGGCAGGCTGGACAGGCTTTCGCTGTCGACCAGCGCATCGGGGCGGCTGAAATCGAGCTCAAGCTGGCGGGGCTGCCCCTTCCAGGCGCGTCCGAACGGGTGCCAGACCGCTTGGACTGCCACCCCAGCGGCAATCGCCAGTACGGCGGTGCCAAGCGCGATTTTCTTGCGCGAAATCTTCATGATTCCCTTCACGATCGTGATCACTGCACGTCACAGACGCAGCGAACCCGGTAGCGTACCGCGCACATCGATCAAACCGCAACCCAGCCACCGTGAATTTTTGTCGGAGCCTGCGCTGCCGCGCCCTCAGGGCACAAGCCGGGGCAGAGCGCTTTGCCGCCGGCCACCTTTTCCCAGGCGGCTCTCCGGGCCGATATTTGCTTATGACGAAGATGTTCTTTGCCGATGCAGGCCACAGGGGTAGCCTCGGCATTTTTGAAACATTCGACATATGTTTTCGTTTGCCACATCCGCCAGCGCCGGCACGTTCCGTGCCTCCCGCCTGCTGGCAAAGCTAGCGTTCGTCGCTGCCGCCGCCCTCTCGTTTTCCGCCCCGCAAGCCGTCCAGGCCCAAAGCCCGGTGCTGGACAAGATCCGCGACACCGGCACCATCGTGCTGGGCTATCGTGAATCGGCGCTGCCCTTCTCCTTCGCCAACGACAAGGGCGAGCCCGCGGGCTACGCGGTGGACCTGTGCCTGCGCGCCGCGCAGGCCGCTCGCGTGAAGCTCGGCCTGAAGACGATCAAGGTGCGCTGGATGCCGCTCACCCCGCAGAACCGCATCCCCGCCGTGGTCAACGGCCTGGTCGATCTCGACTGCGCACCCAACACGAATTCGCTGGAACGCCAGAAACAGGTCGCCTTCAGCGTTTCGCACTACATCTCCACGGTCCGCATGCTGGTGCGCGCGGATTCAGGCATCAAGTCCTTCGAAGACTTGCGTGGCAAGAACGTGGTGACCAGCGCCGGCTCCACGGGCGATCGCCATGTGCGCCGCCTGAAGGGCCAGTACGGTTTCCATGACATCTATGCGAAGGACCATGGCGAATCCTTCCTGCTGCTCGAATCCGGCCGTGCGCAGGCATTCGTGATGGACGATGTGTTGCTGTCGGGCCTGCGCGCCCGCGCCAAGGACCCATCGCAGTTCGTGATCGTGGGCCCCGCGCTGTCGATCGAGCAGAACGCGTTGATGATGTCCAAGGCCGATCCGGAGTGGAAGCAGCTGGTGGACCAGACCCTTGCCTCGGTCTTTGCCGGCCCGCAGGTGATCGCCCTGCAGAAGCAATGGTTCCAGCAGCCGATCGGCGCCCGCAACATCAACCTTGCGCTGGCCCCGAGCCCGGAAGTCCGGGATGCGTGGAAGCATCCTTCGGATGTCGCTACCGAATAACGGCCTTCGAAGCGGCCTTCGAAGCCCGTCGATCCACCAAAATCAAAGCCCCCGCAGGCCAACAGGCAGGCGGGGGCATTTTTTTGCACATGGCGCCAACGAAAAGTGCGCAACGACGCATATCGATCATCAAACGTGGAGCAAGTCCTGGCGATAAAGGCAATAGCGGCTTTCCATAGGACGACACAAAGCGTGCATTTCACCATACAGCGCATGTTGACAGCCAAGCGAAATGTTGGCGACACTGAGGCCCAGCGGACAACGCGGCAACGGTATCCCACGCAATCGGCGTGGCGGCCTTAGCCGTCAGTTTCCGTGTATTCGAACCGCCGGAAGGCGGCATTTTCCAGGAGAAAACATGAACAAGTTCGTCGCGACAGCCATCGCGCTGTGCATTGGCGCCGTCTCCGTGGCTGCCCAGGCGCAATCGACCGGGAAGAAGCAATTCGACCCGTATAGCCAGGGCGCCAAGTCGGGCGAGAAGTTCGACCCGTATAGCCAGGGTGCCAAGTCCGGTGACAAGTTCGACCCGTATTCCCAGGGCGCTAACAAGAGCACCCGCACGGACCTGACCGACGCCTCCGCGCCGCCGGCCAAGAAGTCGACCAAGAAGAGCAAGAAGAGCAAGAGCAAGAAGCCCGCCGCATCGGCCGCAGCCGCGAACTGATCGGCAAGGGGCGCCGCGCCGGTCCGGCGCCCGGCGCTCAGCAGCAGAAAGCCCGCCAGATTGGCGGGCTTTCTGCCGTCCGGGGATGCGCAGCGCCAGGCGGGGATGGCGTCAGGGCGCAGTCGTATCCAGATCCATCCCCGTGACGTCGATCCGTTGGACCTTGTCCTGCTGGCGAATCTCGGTGCGCAGGACGAACGCCTCGGCGGGGCAATACCAGTCGGTGACATGCATCAGCGTGGGCTCCACCTGCACCACCTCCTCTCCCACCATCAGCGGCCCCAGCGAGGTCCGCTTCTCGTAGGTGATCGGCATGCACTCCTTGCGTCCCAGCAAGGTATCGATCATCTGGCGCTTGCCCACATGGCGGGAGCCAACGCTGATCGAGGCATATAGCGCCCGCATGCTTCCCACCACCTCGTCCGCGCCCACCGGATAGATCTGCAGCGAGACGCTCGACTCGAACGCCTCGCCCTCCAGGGTGCTGCCCTCGCGGATATCCATGCCCGCGTAACTGAACACGCCCTGGCCCCTGAAGGCCGCTTCGCCGTACATGCGGGCATAGCGCCCTTGCGCATTGATGACGGCATGCTCGCTCTCGATGCTGCTCTTGGCAGAGTCGGAGCGGCGGTCGATATTGACCATATGGACCTGGTCCATGATGACCGGCGGCCCCATCAGGGCAGACAGCGCCGACTTGGAGCGAACCTCGAGCTGCGCCCGGCATCCGGTCTGGTTCTTGGTCGTCCGGCGCAAGGTCATGGTGATCGACATGGGCATGGCCCCGTCGCCTTCCATCTGCACCCGCGAGCCGGAACGGAACCATGGCGCGTCGCACAGCGGGGCAAGGGGCCGCGCCGACGTCTCCGCGGGCGCGGTGGCGGCAGCCACCGCCACCGTCTGTGCCTGCGCAGGGTTGCCCACGGCCAGCAGCACGGCACCGGCAATGGAAGCAGCCACAAGCAATTGCGCCTTTGTCCTCACATGAATCCTGTCTAGAATGATTTCGCGCCCCAGCTCGTTCCGACCAGGCGTCCCATGCAGGGCCAGCCAGAAGTTGAGGCTCGCGCTGGCTAGAAACTAGCGCTTTTTTGCCCGCGCGTGTTGTCGATCTTAGTCGGTCACCGTCGCTGTCGGCCCATGCGGGCAGCTTGCCAGGGAGTTCCCATGCTTCAGTATTACGCCAAGCTTTGGTGGGTTGTGGCATTACGCGGCATTCTCTCCGTCCTTTTCGGGATTTGTGCGTTTTTCGCACCCATTGCCACGCTGGCTGCACTCGTGCTCCTGTTTGGCGCCTTTGCCGCCGCCGACGGCATCAGCGCGCTGCTGATGGCCATCTCGGGCCGCCAGCGCGAGGCCAGCGACCGCGGCATCCTTGCACTGCAGGGCCTGCTGGGCCTGGGCGTCGGGTTGCTGACCTGGTTCAGCCCCGTGGTCACCGCGTTTTCCCTGCTGTTATATATCGCCGCCTGGACGCTTGCCACGGGGGTGCTGCAAATTGTCGCGGCGATCCGCCTGCGCAAGGACATACCCAATGAATGGTGGCTGATACTGGCCGGGCTGGCGAGCATCGTGTTCGCCTTCCTGCTGCTGTGGCAACCCCTTGCCGGCGCGCTGGCGGTGCTATGGATGATCGGAGCCTGGGCGGTGGTTTGCGGCATTCTGCTGATCGGCGTCTCGCTACGTTTGCGCAGCGCCAGAAACATGTCGGATACCCCACTTCCAGGCTGAGCCACGCGCCTTGCCCGGGCCGTCCCGCGTGCGCTGACGCCGCGCGCGACGGCGGGTTGCGGCGGTCGTGCTAACATTGCGCGCCGCGCCACTTGGCAACCACGGTTGGCCATGGGGTAACGGCTCGAAAGACTGGCAAAGCAGAAGGCGCGTGGCGACCGACACGATCGTTTGCTTTCATTTTGTGTCTACCAAAGCAGTTGCTGCGGCGTTGTGATGTTTTCGCCGGATGCCCGGGCAGCCCGAATCCGTCAAACAGCCAGGCCGCGCGCTCCGGCAGCAGCCTGACGCCGTTTTTAGCGGTGCCAAGGCGGTAACCTAGCTTTAATAATCATGCAAGTGGCGGCGCCATCGCGAGCCACTGCAATTACTGTGTGGCAGCAGGCGGGGCAAGCCATCCGATCCGCCCGCGCGCCGATCGCCACACCCCGCAGGCCCGAGAACCGGTCGTCATGTGCGCAAGCCAGGGCGACCACCCGATCCCTTTCCAGGAGACGTATGCGTAGTTCCGTGACCTCGCGAGACACCTCGCGAAGCACCGCACAAGGTGTTTCGCAATCTGCCGGCTTGCCCACGACCACCATAGTCCTGGCTTGCCTGTTTATTCTCCTGGTCTGGTTCGGCACGCTCGACGCTCGCCACCTGCTGCGCTCCGATGAAGGCCGCTATGCCGAGATCGCCCGTGAGATGTTTTCCAC
>FTGR01000589.1_pt1 | contig 10589 bp, 11 predicted proteins | sample 1640751 | NCBI WGS metagenome assembly FTGR01 (sample SAMEA3914789, study PRJEB12502) | metagenome | biome: forest; material: soil | place: Canada | collected 2011-07-03 | depth 0.3 m
CATTGAACGGAAGTGGCGTGCAGGTTAAAGACAATCGATCAGCATTTGTTTGCGAAATATCGACATCTGGCAGTAATAGTTACTGCCAGGTTCCCGCGGCGATCGCCGCTGCGCGCTAGCGCCGGCGCGATGCCGGCAAGACGATGTCCGCCAGCCCGAGGCCAGCACGCCATGCGCCCGGCGGCATGCCGAAGCGCTGGGTGAAGCTGCGCGTAAAGGTGGTCTGGTCGGGAAAGCCGAGCGCCAGCGAGATTCCCGCCAGCGGCTGGGCCCGGTCCGCCAGCAGGCGCGCGGCCTGGTCCAGCCGCAGGCGCATCTGGTAGCGATGCGGCGTATCGCCAAAGGCGTCGCAGAACAGGGTGTGGAAGCGCCGCACGCTCCAGCCGAACTGTGCCGCGAGCTGGTCGGCCCGCAGCGGCGCGTCCAGGTGCTGGCGCAGGTAGGCGTCTATTTCCGCCAGCGGAAAACGCGCTGGCTGGGGGCGGCCGCCCATGCCCAGCGCCTGCGCCAGGTCGGCGGCAAGGGTAGCGGCCAGTTGCCAGTGATGTTGCCGGGAGCTGGCTCCCTGAGGCAGCGCAGCCAGGCGCCGCACGCGCTCGTCCCAGCCGCCGGTGATTGCAAACGCTGTGGGCCGGTCCATCAGCGCGGCGGGCAGCGCGAGCGAACCCGGCGGCATGTCCAGCACCAACTGCCGGTTATCGGCCAGCCCCAGGAAGTCGTGACGCTCCCCGGCGGGCACGATCAGCCCGCAGCAGGGATCGAGCCGGTACAGGTGGCCGCCGATTTCCAGCTCGCAGGCACCGTCCAGGCCGAACAGGACCTGATGATAGTCATGGCGATGCCACTCCCGCTCCGGCTGGTAGACGCGGGTCTCCACCAGAGGAGCCGGCCGGCTCGCCTGCGCTACCGCAACGGAATCGTCATCGCGCAGTGGCATGGCTGGTTCTTCGAGGGACCCCGGCACCCTGGCCGGTCTGGCACAGCCAGACCCCAACGCCGGCAACGAGCAGGCCCAGCAGCTGAAGGGGCCCGAGCTTGTCGCCAAACAACAGCCAGGCCTGCAATGCCGCCAGCGGCGGCGCCAGGAACATCAGCGACGCGGCGGTGGCCGCCTGCCCGCGCCTGACGATGCGCACCAGCAGGTAGGTGCCCAGGCCCGACAGCACCAGCGTGGCCCAGGCCAGCGCCGACCATAGCGCCACGCCCGGCTGCCAGTGCGACTCGCCCAGCATCCATGCCAGCGCGCCGGCTACCACGGCGCCGCCCACGTTCTGCCAGGCCATGCTGGTGCGCAGGTCGGCAGCGGCAATCGAGGTTTTCTGCAGGATCGTGCCCATGGTGATGGAGAGGATGGCAATGACCGCCACCAGCACCACCCATGGCGAAACGGGGCTGGGCGCGCTGGCCAGGGTGGCGGGTGCCACCACCAATACTACGCCCAGGGAGCCCAGCGCAAGCCCGCCCCAGCCCTGCCGGGAAGGGAACTCACCCAGCAGCGGGATCGCCAGCAGCGCGGTCAGCAGCGGCTGCAAGGCACCGAGCAAGGCCATGGCCGACGGCGCCAGGCCATGCGCAATCGCCCAGTAACCGCCTCCCAGGTAGCTTCCGTGCAAGAGCGCGCCCGCCAGCAAGTGCCGAGGCACTTCGCGCAGCGCCGGCCAGCGCGCTCCGCCGGCAACGGCCACGGCCGCGAACAGCACGGCCGCCAGGCAGAAGCGGGCCAGCAGGAACAGGCTGGGCTGGGCCACCGGCACGATGGCCCGGCCCACGATAAATCCGGTCGACCAGATCAGGACAAAGGCCAGGCTGGACAGCCAGGCGGCCGTGGCGGGGACGGTGAGGCGGGATGACGGCATGGTGTTTCAGCGCGCCGGCGGCGCGAGCGAGGGCGGCAACAATGGGCTGCAGCTTAGTCGCCCGATGCCGTGCCGTCTTGGCAAATCCGGCAATGCGCGGCCGGTGCGTGGCTGGTGCGTGGGCGGATCGTCACGGCTTCGGTTTATAGTTTGGCGCTAGCCTCGACTGCCACGCCGCGTGCCGCGCAAGGCAGCCCGGAATTCGTCAACCTACAGCCTCCCAACATCCATGTCCGAACCCCTTTTGGAACGCGTACTCCTCACCAACGATGACGGCATCGATGCCCCTGGCCTGGCCGTGCTTGAAGCCGTGGCGGCAACGCTGGCGCGCGAGGTCTGGGTGGTCGCGCCCGAGCATGACCAGAGCGGCACCTCGCACTCCCTGAGCCTGCACGCGCCGCTGCGCATCAGCCAGCAAGGCGAGCGCCGCTTCGGCGTCAGCGGCACCCCGGGCGACTGCGTCGTCATGGCCGCCCGGCACCTGATGGCCGACGCCCCGCCCAGCCTGGTCCTGTCGGGCATCAACCGCGGCGCCAACCTCGGCCTCGAAACCGTGTTCTCAGGCACCGTCGGCGCCGCCATGACAGGCGTGTTGCTAGGCATCCCGGCGATAGCGCTGAGCCAGGCCTTCACCGATCGCAACGCAGTGCGCTGGGAGACGGCGCGCGCGCTGGCCCCCGGCGTGATCCGCCGCCTGCTTGCTGCCGGCTGGAACCAGCAGGCTTGCCTGAACGTCAATTTCCCCGATGTGGAGCCCGAGTCCGCCGGCCCGCTCACCGTCACCCGGCAGGGCGTGGGCCTCGTCAAGGATCTGGCCGTGCGGGCGCATGTCGACCCGCGCGGCATCCCATATCACTGGCTGCAGTTCTCGCGCGGCCCGCAGCCGGACACCGACGACAGCGAGGCGGTGGTGGTCGGCCGGGGCGCTATTTCGGTGACGCCGCTGCGCTTCGAGCGCACCGACGAGGAGGCGGCCGCGGAGCTGGCGGGGCGGCTTTGAAGTGACAATCAGCGAGCAGGATGGTTTCGAACGCAAGGTGCTACTCCGACGGCCAGATCCTGGCTGGTCGCGGCGCGCGCTTCAGGGTTCGTCCACCACAGGGTTGGACAGCACGCCAACGCCTTCGATATCGATTTCAATCCTGTCACCCGGCTTCATGAACACCGGCGGCGTACGCGGATAGCCCACGCCGGCCGGCGTGCCCATGGCGATCACGTCGCCCGGCTCCAGGGTCAGGCATTCGGTCAGCAGGGCGATGGTTTCCGCCACGTCCCAGATCATGTGCTTCGTGTTGGAGTCCTGCATGACCTGCCCGTTCAGGCGGGACTGGATCCGCAAGCCCGCGGCGCCTGCCGGCAGAGCATCCGGTGTGACGATCCAGGGCCCGAACGCCCCGGTAGCATCGAAGTTCTTGCCGATCGTCCATTGCGCGGTCTTGCGCTGGTAGTCGCGCACAGACGCATCGTTGAAGCATGCGTAGCCGGCCACGCAGTCCAGCGCGCCGGCACGGCTGGCATGCCGCACCCGCTTGCCAATAATCACCGCGAGCTCCGCCTCATAGTCGAGCTTGTCCGAACAGCGCGGGCGCTGGATCGGTGCCTGGGCCGCCAGCAGCGACGTTGCGCCCCGGAAGAAGAACGCCGGGTATTCCGGCTTGGCATTGCCGCCTTCCGCCGCGTGATCGTAATAATTCAGGCCAAGGCAGACGATCTTGCCCGGCTTCGCCAGCGGGGTCAGCAACCGCACCTCGGACAGCGGCAGGCGCCGCGCGCCCGCGAGTGCCTCGGTCAGACGGCTACGCGCCGTGTCGGAAAATCCAAACCACTCGCTCCAGTCCGCGGCCCCCGCCGCAGCCTCGACGATCTCGGTCCCTTCCACCACGCCGAGGCAGGTTTTCCCATCGAATTCGTATCTTGCCAGCCGCATTGCACACTCCGTCCAAGGTTGAAATATCGTAAAATATCGATATTTGTTCGTATGGTAATAAATATCGATATTTTGCGAGATTGGGGTTAACATCAGGCCGATTCGCATCAATCTGCGACAAAAATCGATAGAATTTGTCCTATGCGAGCCATGTCCCCACTACCTTCCGAGTCCGTCGTCAGCGATCCGGCAAAAACGCCGGCCGCCACGGTCGCCAGTTCGGTCTATGAACGCCTGCGCGATGACCTCCTCAATGGAGGCATCGAGCCAGGCCTCAAGCTGCGCATCGAAGCCATCTGCGAGCGCTACGCCGCGGGCAATACCCCGGTGCGCGAAGCGCTGAGCCGGTTGGCGGCGGAAGGGCTGGTGGAGCGCCACGACCAGCGCGGCTTCACCGCAGCTTCACTGAACCTCGACGAACTCGAAGCGCTCACCCGCACCCGTGCCGATATCGATGTGATGGCGCTGAAGGACGCGATGGCGCATCCCTCCACGCAGTGGGAAGAGCAGATCGTGCTTGCCCTGCATCGGCTCTCGCGGACACCGCGCTCGGCGCAGGACGACGCCTACGTGCCCAACCGGGAATGGGAGCGGCTACACCGCGAGTTCCATCGCAGCCTGATCGCGAATTGCCGCTCGCGCTGGCTCCGGCAGTTCAGCGAAGAACTAGCGGACCAGGCTTATCGGTACCGGCAATGCTCGATCCGCAATGCCTATGGCGTGCGGGATGTGCATGCGGAGCATGCGGCAGTGGCGCAGGCGGTGCTGGCGGGGGATGTGGAGCGTGCAGTGTCTTTGCTGACGCGGCACTATTGGCAGACCGCGGAGTTTATTCAGGCGGTTGCAGGGGGGGAGAAGGGGGCGGTTTAGGTTTGGGCGTTTGATTCCGCGCGGGTACGCTATCGCCGGACACTGCACCGGCAATGCTGCTCCTCGCTATCGGACTGCGCGCCGCAAGTCGCACGCTTTGGCCAGTGCGGCCAGATTGATGCCGTTCGATCCTTGCAAGGGCCGACTTGGCCAATCCCTTCAAGAAGTTTCGCTTACACGCACGCTTGATTGGCAAGGAACGGGGGCGCCTGGAGCAGGAGTTCCTCCCGCCCGATCTGGTCGCCGCAGCGTTGGTCGCATGGCACGGCGGCCATTTGGATTGAGTTCCTACGTGACCCACTCAAGCCACAAACGGATTGCAAATCCGCAATCCCTCTTCAATCTCCATCCCGTCCTGCATATCCTCGGAGTACAGGACCTCGCAGCCTGACAACAGTGCAGCGGCAACAATCATCGCATCGTAGACGCTGAACCCGTAGCGTTCGGCAATCTTCCTGCCTTTTTCATGTGTTTCCAGTGGGAGGGGCTCAACGGGACACAGGGACTGGATCAGGCTCACAAGCTCGTTCACTTCTTGCCATGGCATGGCCAGCTTGCGGCGCGCTACGTTGGTGATTTCGTTCAATACCTGCACGCTGATCCTGCCCCCGGCCAGGACGATGGCTTCGGCGCGATCTGCCTTTGCCGCGTCGGTGGACAGCAGGTACAACAATACATTGCTATCGATGAACGCCTTACGAACGGTCATTGATATCGTCCCGGTCAAACTTGAAATCCGCCGGCAGGCGCCCGCGGAACCGCCTTAGTTTCGCCAGATAGTCGGCGCTGCCGAGTTTCTTCCGGACCTGGAATACCCGTTCGTCGGCGATCACGACTTCGATGTCATCGCCTTCGTGCAATTCCAGCGCGTCCACCACGGAGGCGGGCAGGCGGATAGCCAGGCTGTTTCCCCATTTGCTGACTTGCAAGATCCGATTCTCCGATGGCAGTCGGGAATGATATACATTGTGAAATGTATATCATTGCGCCAGAGTCAGCAAGAATGGCAGGTGATTGAGGCGTATCAGGCTCAGTTTGTCCTGTGCCTGGCGCCGCGCGGGCAGGCACGTTTCGCGGCGTTCGACGCGGACTATCCTTTCCCAGGCTAGCCGCGTCGGTCCAGGCTTGCGCGATGGCTACTCGCTGACGGCAAGCCCGCCGCCGGCAAGCGCGGCCTGCTTGCCGGCGCCGCGGGCGCGCCACGCGGAGTAAGTGACGCCGGTCAGCAGCAGGGCGGACAGCACGACGAAGACGCAGCTGATCGGGCGATGCACGAACACCATCATGTCGCCGCGCGACAGCAGCAGAGAGCGGCGGAAGTTCTCTTCCACCATCGGCCCGAGCACAAAGCCGAGCAGGATCGGCGCCACCGAGAACCCAAGCCACATCAGCAGCGCGCCGATCACGCCGAAGGCCAGCACTTCCCAGATCTCGAAAAGGCTGTTCTGCGTGCTGAACACACCGACCACGATAAAGAACATGGCCGAGGGGAACAGGTAACGGTAGGGCACCTGCAGCAGCTTGACCCATATGCCGATCAGCGGGACGTTCAGCACGATCAGCAGCAGGTTGCCAATCCAGAAGCTGGCGATCAGGCCCCAGAAGATATCGGGGTGATCGCTGATCAGCTGCGGTCCCGGAGCGATGCCCTGGATCATCAGCGCGCCAAGGATCAGCGCCATCACGGCGTCGCCTGGAATGCCGAGGCTCATGGTGGGGATGAAGTCGACCTGCGTCTTGGAGTGCGCGGAGGCTTCCGGCCCGGCGACGCCCGCGATCATGCCCGTGCCGAACTTCTCCGGCGTCTTGGAGATCTTGCGCTCCAGGGCATAGGCGACGAAGGTCGTGATGGTGGGGCCGGTCCCGGGCATGGCACCGAACACCGTGCCTACCGCGGTGCCCCGCACCATCGGCCAGAAGGCTGTCTTGAGCTCGGCCAGGCTGGGCCGCATGTCGCGGATGCGCAGCTTGGCCTTGCTGGCGATCACGCTCATCCGGTTGACGTTGAGCAGGAAGTCCGCCACGCCGAACAGGCCCATGGCGATGGCGACCAGTTCCAGCCCGTCGCTAAGCTCCGGGATGTTCATCGCCAGGCGGAAGGTGCCGCTGTTCACGTCGGTGCCGACACAGCCGCAGATCAGGCCGAACAGCGTCATCGCCACGCCTTTCAACGGCGAGCCGCGCGACATGGTGGAGCCTGCCAGCAAGCCCAGCAGCATGATCGAGAAGATCTCGGTCGGGCCAAACTTGAACGAGATCTCGGTGAGCAGCGGCGAGGCGAAGATCATCACGATGATGCCCACCGACGCGGCGAAGAATGAGCAGATCATGGTGATGCCCAGCGCCGTGCCGCCCTTGCCGGCGCGCGTCATCGGATAGCCGTCCAGGCAGGTGACCGCGTGCGGCGGGTGAGAGGGCAGGTTGAGCAGGATCGCGCCGATGGCGCCGCCATATTGCGAGCCATAGAAGATCCCCGCCAGCATCAGGATGGCAGGCACCGGGTGCATGGCATAGGTCAGCGGCAGCAGGATGGAAATGGCCGACAGCGCGCCCATGCCGGGCAGCACGCCAATCAGGTTGCCCATCAGCACGCCGAAGAAGGACCACATCAGGTTGGAGCCCTGGAAGGCAACGCCAAAGCCGAACCAGAGATCATGCAGAGCGTTCGCGGTCATGATGTTCAGACCCCCCAGGCAAACAGCGGCAGCTGCAATTGCAGCGCCCACCAGAACACGACCGTGGCGATGACGCACATCGCCAGCGCCAGGATGGCGGCCTGCTTCACGGTGTTGCTCCGGTCGCCCAGCGCCGAGATAAACACGATGGCGAAGGTGGCGGGTATCAGGCCGCCGTATTTACCTAGCAGCAGGAAGGCGAGCACGCCCAGGATGATGCAGGCGCATCCGCGCAGATCCGGCAGGCCGGCGCCATGCCCGTGCCCGGATGCCTGGGCTTGCACCGGTGGCTCCTTGCGCGCCGAGATGGCGATGATCACGCCGACGATCGCCAGCAGCGCGCCCACTGCTGCCGGGAAGAAACCGGGCCCCATGTGGCTCAGGGTGCCGGTGTGGTATTGCAGCCCGGCCACCAGCGTGGCAAGCCCGATCAGCGTCATCAGCCCGCCGCCGTAGTAGTCCTTCTTGAAGCGCGAGGGGGTGTTCATTGCAGATCCCCTCTGGTCCGGCTGCCCGAACGGCAGCGCGCGTTGGTGTGTTGATGCATGAGGTAATCCCTCCGTCTCCTGTTTTTACGCCCTTGCCTTGCCGCGACTTCATCGCGGGCGTGAGCGGGTGTCGAGACTGTAGGAACGGCATCTTCCAAACGGCTTTCCGACGGCTTGCAAACGGCTTTCGGGGCAGCAATGTTGAAGAGATTTTCTCGTGGATAGGCGTAATCCCTAGCGCTGAAAATCAACGGGGCAGGGAACTTCGGCATCGAATCCCACGCCATGGCGCAGCCAGGTGGTGATTTGCTCACGCGCGGTCCGCTTCCGGGCGAGATTCCGTTTACATCACGTTGTGCTATATCCAGCCGGACGGCTGGATGCCACGGCAGCTGCGGGCCGCACCTGGATGACCGTAATTGCAGTCATTCAGACATGTAGATTCACGCCGACATCAAGCTTTCACATTTGGGGCAGACAATGCGGTCTGCCGCCACGGGTGCGGTTCATGGCGTCTATCGCATGGTTGCCCGCGGCCGGCGGAAGACTGCCTCATCCATCCATAAGACAGAGAAAATCAGTGAAGAAAGCTCTCCTTGCAATAACTGCCGCGGCTGCTGCCGCAGCCTCCGGCGCAGCGTTCGCCCAAACCTCCTCGTCCGGCGTCACGCTGTACGGCATTGCCGACGTCGGCATCGAAGTCATCAACCACATGCCCGCCACCGGCTCCGCGGGTGGCACCGTTACCCGCATGAACTCAGGCAACCTGTCGGGCTCGCGCTGGGGCCTGCGCGGCAGCGAAGACCTGGGCGGCGGCCTGAAGGGTATCTTCGTGCTGGAAAGCGGCTTCGATATCGATACCGGCGCCTCGGGCCAGGGCAACCGCCTGTTCGGCCGCCAGTCGTACGTGGGCCTGCAGGGCGATTTCGGCGCCGTTACGCTGGGTCGCCAGCAAAACGCGCTGTACGACCTGTTCGGTGCCTATGATCCGATGGCCGTCGGCCCGCGCTACTCGCTCAACAGCGTCGACTCGCTGTTCAACGGCCGTGCCGACAACGCCTTCAAGTACACGGGCAAGTTCGGCGGCCTGACGGCTACCGGCTTCTACAGCACCGGGCGCGATGCCACGGTGACCAACGGCAGCGAAGTGCCGGGCGAAAGCAAGGTGGGCCGCAACTACGGCGCGGGCCTGGCCTACGCCGTTGGCAGCTTCTCGGTCGGCGCCGCGTATGACCAGTTCCAGGGCTCGTCGGTGGCACTGAAGGACCGCAGCGCCAAGCGCGCGGCCATCGGCGCATCCTATGCCTTCGGCGATGCCAAGGTGTTTGCGGGCTACCGCTGGCTGCGTGACGACGGCACGGCAAGCGCCACGGCCACCATCACCCGCAGCAATGTGTACTGGGCAGGCGCGCAGTACAGGTTCACGCCTGCGTTCCAGCTGACCGGCGCGGCGTACTACACCGACCTGAAGAACAGCGGCGCGGATTCGTGGATGTACGTGCTGTCGGGCGACTACTCGCTGTCCAAGCGCACCGATGCCTACGTGAACATCGGCTACGTGAAGAACAAGTCGGGCTCCACCCTGGGCCTGAACGGTAGCGGCACGGCTCTGCCGGGCGCGAACCAGACCGGCGCCACCGTCGGCGTGCGTCACCGCTTCTAAGCGATAACAAGCGGTAACCGAGCAGCACCTGGGCGGCATCCTTCGCATGGAGGATGCCGCCAACAATCATATCGACCTTGCTTTTGCGCGAGGATCGCTTGGCCGGTCAGATCGACCGGCCTTTTTTCTCTTCTTCGCCGAACCGCGTGAAGTGGGCGCCAGTAGAGGATCTGGATGATGCGCCCGCCGTGTGCGCCGGCTAGGACACCCTTGGCATCGCAATCAGCCTTAGCGCCAGCAGTACCAGCACCACGGCAAGCCCGTATTTCTGGAAGACTGCGGCACGCGGGTTGCGGCTGAGGAACCGCCGAGCCGATCCGCCAGCCGCACCCAGCAGGCCGTGGAACACGGTGCTGATCGCCGTCAGCACGCAGCCCAGGACAATCAACTGCCGGGCCACGTTGCCCTTGCCCGGTTCCACGAACTGCGGCAGGAAGACCATGAAGAACAGCAACGCTTTCGGGTTCAGCAAACTATTGAGCGTGGAGCGGAAAAACACCGATTTCAGCGAGGTCTGCTGGGTCACCGCGCCCAGCGCCAGCAGCGGGCGGCGCAGCGCCTTGCAGGCCATCCACAGCAGGTACAGGGCACCCGCATACCGGATCAGGTCGAACGCCGGGGGCCAGGCGGCAATCACGGCGGTGATGCCGGTTGCCGTCAGCACGGTCAGTACGAGGTCCGCCGCGGCAATGCCGAGCGCGGCCGCCGCGCCGCCGCCGAGGCCGTAGGTGACACCGTGCGCCATGACGAAGGCCATGTTTGGCCCGGGTGACAGCAGCAGCACCATCACGGCCGCGGCGAACACCGACAGGGTTGCGAATTCAATCATGCCTGCCTTCCCCTTTGCGTAGTCGAGGCTGGTAGCGTAATCTTTGTGCCTGATACAAACAAAAAATTGTTCTAGATACAAGGACGGAGCGCAGACCGAGGCATGATCACGGCCCGCTACAAGACCATCATGGACGAGATCGCGGGCCGCATCCGCGCAGGGGCGCTGCCGCCAGGCACGCAATTGCCGACCGTTCGCACCCTGATGAAGCAGCATGGCATCGCCCTGGCCACCGCGTCGCGCATCTACAAGGAGCTGGAATCGATTGGGCTCGTGGTCGG
>FTGR01000519.1_pt1 | contig 10551 bp, 8 predicted proteins | sample 1640751 | NCBI WGS metagenome assembly FTGR01 (sample SAMEA3914789, study PRJEB12502) | metagenome | biome: forest; material: soil | place: Canada | collected 2011-07-03 | depth 0.3 m
GACGCCACGCCAGCCTCCTGCAAGGATCGCTTTCTTTTGGTTACTTTTCTTTACGAGTAAAGAAAAGTGACATCTCACACGTTCTAAATCGGCCAACACTGTACAGCCGCGACAGCAGCTAGAAGCGCTAAAACACTGCCCCCACTCACGCTATTCTGCATCAGCAGCTAGAAGCATCAAAACCCCGCCCTAAAGAGCGACGCCGGGATACTCCGCAAACGCGCCATCGACGCAAGTTGAGACCGCTCGTCTTCGCTCAACACCAGAACCAGCTTTGGTCGTCCCATTGGCATGTTGACATCTCCCGTTCGTCGATACCAACATCCTACAAAAATATGGATCCGTTAACAACGGAACGGGATACTAGCCGCTCAGCTCTCCACGATGGCCCATGCGTCCATCGCCTGGCCCCCGGCATCGTCGCCGGTCCACAAGTTGACCTTGCCCGGCGTGGTGGCATCGGCTGCGCCGCCCACCGTCACCGTGTCGTGATCGAACATCGGCGCCAGCCCACGGAAGCCGAAGCGGCGCACCGTGGCGCCGGGCATCTCGCGTGCCAGCAGGTCCAGCGTCAGCATCGCCTGCAGCGGGCCGTGCACGACCAGGCCGGGGTAGCCTTCCACGTCGCGCACATAGTCGTGATCGTAGTGGATGCGGTGGCCGTTGAAGGTGAGCGCGGAGAAGCGGAACAGCATGACCGGGTCGGCACGCAACTGACGCTGCCATTGCGCCTGGTGCGCCAGGCGTGGCCGCGGGGGCAGCGGCTGTCCCGGCTCCGGCATGGCGCGATAGACGAGGTCGTGGCGCTCGGTCAGCGCGATTTCACCCTTGACCGTCAGCACATGTTCCACGGTGACGAACCACAGCTCGCCGCTGCGGCCGCTCTTGTGCTCGACATTGCGGATGGTGGACGTGCGCGTGACGGTATCGCCCACGCGCAGCGGCTTGCAAAAATCCAGCTCGCCACCCGCCCACATGCGGCGCGGCAGCGGCACCGGCGGCATGAAGCCGCCCAGCGCCGGGTGGCCGTCCTGGCCAAGCTCGCGCTGCGGGGCGCGCGGCAGGAAGTAGAGCCAGTGCCACAGCGGTGGCAGCGGGCCGCGTACCAGCGCATCGCCATCGAGGTCGAGCGTGGCCGCGAGGCCGATCACGGGTTCCGGGGAGAGGGTCTCGGTGCGGCTTTCGCTGCGGCCGATCCAGGTGCGCAGGGTTTCGAGTTGGGTCATGGCTGGGTTACTGCGGGTCCTGTGCGGGTTTGCCTGCCAGCGCCAACATGCGCCGGGCCTGTTCGATGACGGGGCGGTCGACCATCTTGCCGTCAACCTGCACGGCGTGGCTGCCGCTGGCGGTGGCGTCCAGCACGCGCTGCGCCCAGTCCAGTTGCGCTGTCGTGGGCAGGAAGCCCGCGCGCACCGTGGCAAGCTGGGCCGGGTGGATGCACAGCTTGGCGGCAAAGCCGAGCGCGCGCGAGTGCGCTACGTCATCGGCCAGCACGGCCTCGTCCTTGAGCGCGGTGGTGACGCCATCCACGGGCGGCGGCAGGGCGGCCACGCGTGAAGCCAGCACAATGCGCGAGCGCGCCATCAGCAGCGCCTCGCGGGTATGGGCGCAGCCCAGGTCCACGGCGAAGTCCAGCGAGCCGAAGGCCAGCCGCGACACGCCTTGCGCGGCGGCGACCGCATCGATGTCGTGCAGGCCCCGCGCGCTTTCGATGATGGCCACCAGGCGCCCCTGGGGGTTCACCCGGGCCAGCGCCTGGGCGATCTCGACAAGCGCGGCCGGGTCTTCTGCCTTGGGCACCAGCAATCCGGCCAGGTGTGCGTCGGGCGGCAGGGCGCGCAGCCATTCCATATCGGCGGCGAAGGCCGGCGAGCTGGCGTCGTTGATGCGCACGTAAGCCTGCGCCTGCGCGCCGCGTTCCAACAGCCAGGCGGCAATGGCCGTGCGCGCGGCCGGCTTGGCGTCCGGATGCACCGCATCCTCCAGATCGAGGATCAGTGCATCGGGCGCGGCGGCCGCGGCTTTGTCGAAGCGTTCGGGCCGGTCGCCCGGCACGAACAAATAGGTGATGGCAGTGGACATGAAGCGAGCCTTGGTAGGATTGGCCGCGTTATTTCGCGACGGGCAGCCAGTCGGTGACGTTCGCCTGTTTCTCCAGCGCCCACACGCGGGCAATGATGGTGCGCATCTCGGCCTCGCTCGCGCCGTGGCGGAACGCGCCCAGTTGCAGCGCCTTGGCCTCGAGCTCCGGGCGCGACAGCGTATTGCCCGGATCGCCCTTGGGCACGTCCACGCGGCCCGCCAGCGTGCGGCCGTCGGTGGTCTTGACAGTGACGCGGCCGATCCACTGGCGCGGATACGCGGCATTGATCTCGTCGTCCAGTTCCATTTCCACCTTGTCGCGGAAGGCGGCCACCTTGGCGTCCTGCAGCGCATGGTCCTCGAACTCGCCCAGGCCGGCGTGCGCGTGCACCGCTACCAGGCCCAGGACGGTGCCCATGGAGAACTTGGCCTGGTGGATGGTCTTGGGATCGGTCACCGGGCCGAGCACGTCGATGGCGCCCTGGTGCACGTGCGCGGTCACGCTGGCGATCTGGTCCGCGCTGATCTTCTCGCGCAGCATCAGGTCCTTAAGCGCATCGGCCGCCGGGTGCGTGTGGCGGCAGGAGGCAAAGAACTTGAAGGAGGTTTCGGCGGTGGCCCAGCGCTCGCCCAGGCCGTCGGTCAGGGCGGCCGGGTTGGCGTCGCTGGACATCCCGGCGGCCATGCCCTGCGGGCCTTCCAGGATGCGCTTGGCGCCGGTAAAGCCAGCGCGCGCGATCCAGGCGGACATCAGGCCGTCGGCGGCGGCCTTGGCGGTGTGCAGTTGCTTGGAGTCCGCGGCGTCGCGCAGGAATTCCCACAGGCCGGCGGCCTGCGTGCCGGCCGAGCCGAGCGCCTGGTTGATGCCTTCGGCGTCCATGCCATACAGCTTGGCGACTGCCGCGGCGGCCGCCCACGTGCCGACCGTGCCGGTGGTGTGGAACACGCGATAGTGCGAGCGGCCCATGAATTCGCCAATGCGGATGCCTGCCTCGTAGCCGGCGATGGATGCCAGCAGCACCTCGGCACCGCTCTTGCCCTCGGCCTGCGCGGCAGCGATCACCGCCGGGAACACCACGGCGGCGGGATGCAGCACCGAGCCGTTATGCACGTCATCCTGCTCCACCACGTGGGAGGAAGCGCCGTTGACCAGGGCGGCAAAGTACGGCGAAGTGCGGCGGCGATCCACCAGCATCTCGGCCGGGCCCTGTTGCGGGCCCATTGCGGCGACGAACTCCTGCAGCTTGCGCACCGCCGGTGCGTCCTTTCCGGCGATGGCGGAGGCGATCCAGTCGAGGAACAGGTCCTTGGTGCGCTCCACCACTTCGGCGGGCACGTCGGCCAGCGTGAAGCGGGCCAGGAAATCGCACAGCTGGCGGGTAGGGTAGGTGTGGTCAGTAGCTTGGCTCATGCCGGCTCCGGGCGGTGTTCGGGATGGTGGGTTGTGTTGCAGTTCCTCCCCTCTCCCACGCCAGTGGGAGAGGGGCCGGGGGAGAGGGCCGGCGCCTGCTCAAGGTAAGAGGCCTCGTTCTTGCGGATGCCCGCCCTCTCCCCCAACCCCTCTCCCGCCGGGCGGGAGAGGGGTGCCACGCCTACGCGAGAATCGTGCGCGGGCGCTCTTGCTGCATTCTGTTGTTCAAATCGTCTTGCTGTCAGTCATCCTGGCAATCTCGTCCACGCCGTAACCCAGCTCGGCCAGGATGGCCGTGCTATGCGCGCCCAGCGCCGGGACATCGCCCATCACCGGCTCCACGCCCGACAGGTTGGCCGGCGGCAGCAGCGCGCCGATGGGGCCGCCGGGGCTGGCCACTTCGCGCCAGCGTCCGCGCGCGGCTAGTTGCGGGTGGTTCCACACCGCCTCGATATCGTTCATCGGCGCGTTGGCGATCTGCGCATCGTCGAGCAGCGCTTCGACCTGCGTCACCGTCATTGGCGCGAAACGCGCTTCGATCAGCGCGGTCAGCTCGGTGCGGTACTTGACGCGTCCCGAGTTCGAGGAGAAGCGCTCGTCCTTGAGCAACGCCGGCTGCGCCAGGACCTTGTTGCAGAACGCCTGCCATTCGCGCTCGTTCTGCAGGCCGAAGATCACGCTACCGCCGTCGCCCGTGCGGTGCACGCCATACGGTGCGATGGCCGGATGCGACGCGCCAAAACGCGCCGGCGGCGTGCCGCCGTAGTGGCCGAAGTACAGCGCGTAGTTCATCCATTCGGTCAGCGCCTCCAGCATGGTCACTTCCACGCGCAGGCCCTGGCCGGTGCGCCCGCGCTGCAGCAGCGCGGACAGGATGCCGCTGTAGGCGTACATGCCAGCCGCGATGTCGGCGATGGAAATGCCCGCGCGCGAGGGCTCATCCGCGCTGCCGGTGATGCCGATCAGGCCGGCGGCGGCCTGGATCAGCAGGTCGTATGCCTTCTTGTCGCGATAGGGGCCAGCGTCTCCGTAGCCCGAGATATCGCAGACGATCAACTTGCCGTAGCGCGGATGCAGCGTGTCGAAGTCCAGCCCCATGCGCGCGGCCGCGCCCGGCGCCAGGTTCTGCACCAGCACATCGGCATCGGCCAGCAGGCGGTGCAATACGGTTTGTGCCTCAATCTGCTTCAGGTCGAGCGTGAGGCTCTCCTTGCCGCGGTTGAGCCAGACAAAGTGCGAAGCCTGGCCATTGACGGTCTCGTCATAGCCACGCGCGAAGTCGCCCACGCCGGGGCGCTCCACCTTGACCACGCGGGCGCCGAGATCGGCCAGCTGGCGGGTGGCGAACGGCGCGGCCACGGCGTGTTCGAGGGAGACGACGCGGATCCCGTCGAGCGGGCGGATGCCCTGGTGCGTAGCAAGCATGGGGGCGGGCCTCAGAACGAACGCGGCAGCTCGAGCACGTGCTCGGCCACATAGGACAGGATCAGGTTGGTGGAGATCGGCGCCACCTGGTACAGGCGCGTCTCGCGGAACTTGCGCTCGATATCGTATTCGGCGGCGAAGCCGAAGCCGCCGTGCGTTTGCAGGCAGACGTTAGCCGCTTCCCACGAGGCATCGGCCGCGAGCAGCTTGGAGATATTGGCCTCCTTGCCGCAGGGCTTGCCGGCGTCGAACAGCGCGGCGGCCTTGTAGCGCATCAGGCTGGCGGCTTCCACGTTCACATAGGCACGCGCGATGGGGAACTGGATGCCCTGGTTCTGGCCGATCGGGCGGTCGAACACGATGCGCTCGCGCGCATAGCTGCTGGCGCGCTCGATAAACCAGTAGCCGTCGCCCACGCATTCGGAGGCAATCAGGATGCGTTCGGCGTTCAGGCCGTCGAGGATGTACTTGAGCCCCTTGCCTTCCTCGCCGATCAGGTTCTCGGCGGGAATCTCCAGGTTGTCGAAGAAGAGTTCGTTGGTCTCGTGGTTGACCATATTGCGGATCGGCCGCACCGTCAGGCCCTTGCCGATGGCCTCGCGCAGGTCCACCACGAACACCGACAGCCCCTCCGACTTGCGCTTGACCTGGTCCAGCGGCGTGGTGCGCGCCAGCAGCAGCATCAGGTCCGAGTGCTGCACGCGCGAGATCCACACCTTCTGGCCGTTGATGACGTAGCGGTCGCCCTTCTTCACGGCGGTGGTCTTGAGCTTGGTGGTATCGGTGCCGGTGGTGGGCTCGGTCACCGCCATCGACTGCATGCGCAGCTCGCCCGAGGCGATGCCCGGCAGCCAGCGCTGTTTTTGCTCGGCCGAGCCGTGGCGCAACAGGCAGCCCATCACGTACATCTGGCCGTGGCAGGCGCCGGAGTTGCCGCCGGTGCGGTTGATCTCCTCCATGATGACGGACGCCGCGGTCAGCGGCAGGCCCGAGCCGCCGTACTCCTCGGGGATCAGCGCGGACAGCCAGCCCGCCTTGGTCAGCGCCTGCACGAACTCCTCGGGGAAGGCGTTCTGCTCTTCCACGCGTTGCCAGTAGGCGGAATCGAAGCCGGTGCACAGGGCACGCACGGCTTCGCGGATGTCGGGATACGGCTGGTCGTGCGATTGTTCTGCGAACATGAAAAGGGGCCCCGGAATGGACGTTATGGGTGTTAGCTTGCGGCCATTATTCCCGAGGGCCTGCCGCGCGGTAATTCGGATTTGCGAAAGAGCGGCTTAGCGCCCCCGGAAGCAGGCCGGGCCGGGACGGCGCGGGCGGGGGCGGTGCCGCGCGCACTTGCTGGCGCCCGGCAGCTCCTGGCCCGCCTTGCCCACCCTTAGGGAAATCCGTATTGCATATGCGCCGCTTTATCGCCACGCTTGCCTGAAACGATAACGCCGCGCGCCCGCACAGGCCGACGCAGGCGAGCCCTAGCCGGCATAGCCCGGCCAATCCACCAATTTGGAGACGAAAGACATGGCAGGCAGCAGACAGCAGCGGCACGGGCGGGTCAGCAGTGAAAATGCAGCGCAAATGAGCCGGGTCCAGGCGCCATGGCGCTCGATGGCGCTCGCCGCGCTGGGCGTGGCGGCAGCGCTCACGCTGGCCGCCCCGGCGCGCGCCGCCGATGCCTACCCCACCAAGCCGATCACCATGGTGGTCCCCTTTGCCGCGGGCGGCCCCACCGACGTGGTGGCGCGCACCATGGCCGCGGCCATGTCCAGGACCCTGGGCCAGAGCGTGGTGGTGGAAAACCGGCTCGGCGCCGGCGGTACCGTCTCCGCCGCCTACGTGGCCAAGGCCGCACCGGATGGCTACACCATCCTGATCCACCACAACGGCATGGCCACTGCGCCGGCGCTGTACAGCAAGCTCCCCTACAAGCCGCTGACGGATTTCAGCTTTGTCGGCCAGGTGGCCGACGTGCCCATGACCCTGCTCGGCCGCCATGACCTGCCTGCCAAGACGCTGCCGGAGCTGATTGCCTACATCCGCCAGAACCGGGACAAGGTCAACCTGGCCAACGCCGGGCTGGGCGCGGTCTCGCAGCTGTGCGGCATGCTGTTCCAGAAAGCCATCGGCGTCGAGCTCACCGCCATTCCCTACCAGGGCACCGCGCCCGCGATGACCGCCCTGCTGGGCAGCCAGGTCGACATCCTGTGCGACCAGACCACCCAGACCTTGCCGCATATCAAGGCCGACAAGGTCAAGCTCTACGGCGTCACCACCACCACGCGCATCAAGGCCTTGCCTGACACCGCCACGCTGGCCGAGAGCGGGCTCAAGGGCTTCGAGGTCAAGGTCTGGCACGGCATCTACGCCCCGCACGGGACACCGCCGGCGGTCATCGACCGGCTTAACGGGGCGCTGCGCACCGCGCTGAAGGATCCGGCGGTGGCTGCGCGGCTGGCCGATCTTGGCGCCGAGATCGTGCCGGAGGACAAGCAGACGCCGGAAGGGCTGCGCACGTGGCTGAAGGCCGAGATCGAGAAATGGTCGCCAATCATCAAGGCGGCCGGGGTGAGGGCGGATTGAGCGCAGGGCGAGGGACTGCCGCCGCGCAAAGGTAGTAAGATTTCCGGATCACTGCGCCAGTGCCGGCCCGTCGGTTGAAGCGAATCGCGCCGGCACTGGCTCATCCACTACGGTTCCGGGAGCTCCCTTGTTCGAACGAGCCAGACAGGATTTTGCCGCGCTAACCACCCGCGCCGAGTTTCACTCGTTGCGCCTGGTCCGGCAGAGCGGCGAGCATTGCATGATGCGGCGCGGCGTCGCCGAGCCGCCGTCCCTCACGCAGGACATGGGAGCCATGCTCACCGTGCGCCTGGCTGGCGTGGAGGCTTATGCGGCCACCAGCGATCTCAGCCTGGCCGGGTTGCAGCGTGCGCTCGATAGCGCCGAAGCGCTGGCACGGCGGATCGCCGCGCATGGCCTTGTCGACCTGCGCGGACTGGAGCCACCGGGTGGCCATGCTCACTACGAATCCCCCGGCCTGCACGGCGCGTTCCCGGGGCTTGCCGAGCGCTTCGCGCTGCTGGCGGAGGGGTCTGCCAGCGTGCCCGCCGATTCACGCCTGGTGAACTGGCTGGTTTATCTCGATCACCAGCGCTTTGAGCAGCTCTACCTCAATAGCGCCGGTGCCGAGCAATGGCAGGCGTTGCGCTTCGTCTATCCCGGCATCAGCGTGACCGCCTTCGACGGCAACGACAGCCAGACCCGCAGCTTCGGCGGCTTCGGTAGCGGCCAGCAAGGCGGCGCGGAGGTCATCGCGCGCCTGGGCTTCGCTAACGCTGCATCGCGGGTGGCGGACGAAGCCTTGCAGTTGCTGCACGCGCCCAATGCGCCGAGCGGCCCCACCGACCTGCTGCTGATGCCGGACCAGATGATGCTGCAGATCCACGAATCCATCGGCCATCCGCTGGAACTGGATCGCATCCTTGGCGACGAGCGCAACTACGCGGGCACCAGCTTTATCGGGCTGGAGGACTTTGGCCGATACCAGTATGGTTCGTCCCTGCTCAATATCAGCTTCGACCCGGGCATCCCCGAGGAACTGGCCAGCTACGGCTTTGATGACGAGGGCCAGCCCGCGCAAAAGGAATTCCTGATCCGCGATGGCTTGCTGCTGCGCCCGCTCGGCGGCGCGCTGTCGCAATGGCGCAGCGGCCTGCCGGGCGTGGCCAACAGCCGCGCCTGCAACTGGAACCGCGCGCCGATCGATCGCATGGCCAACCTCAACCTGGAGCCGGGCGACCGCAGCATGGCGCAGCTCATCGGCGGCATCGAGCGCGGCATCCTGATGTCGTCCAACCGCTCCTGGTCCATCGACGATGCGCGCAACAAGTTCCAGTTCGGCTGCGAATGGGGACGCCTGATCGAGGACGGCGAGCTCAAGGGCGTGGTCAAGAACCCGAACTACCGCGGTGTTTCCGCGAATTTCTGGCGCAGCCTGGCTGCCGTTGGCGATACCAGTACCTTCGAGGTGCACGGCACGCCGTACTGCGGCAAGGGCGAGCCCAACCAGGTGGTGCGCGTCGGCCATGCTTCGCCGGCCTGCGTGTTCAAGCAAGTGGAAGTCTTTGGAGGAGCCGCGTGATGGCGGATGCGCAATCGTTGTTCGCGGCGCTGGCCGAAGATGTGCGCAATGCGCTGGGCGAGGGCGAAGCCTTCACGCTGTGGTACAGCGCGGAAGAGTCCGAGTTCATTCGCTTCAATCGCGCGCGCGTGCGCCAGGCCGGGCAGGTCCGGCAAGCCACGGCCCGGCTCAAGCTGATCCGCGACGAGCGCCATGCCAATATCGGCATCACCCTGTCCGGCGAGCCGGCGGCCGATCGCCAGCGCCTCGCCGATGGCTTGCTGCAACTGCGCGAGGCGATCGGCCAGTTGCAGCCCGATCCCTACCTGATGCTGGAGCGCGAACCTTGGCAGCGCGCGCTGGCCGATGTGGCTGCGCCGCCGGACAGCGCCGAGGTGTTCGCGCAGATCGACGAGGCCGCGCGCGGACTCGATCTGGTCGGCATTTATGCCGCCGGTCCGTTGTACCGGGGTTTTGCCAACAGTTTCGGCGCTTTTGGCTGGCATGCCGCGCAAGGCTTCCACTTCGACTGGAGCCTGTTCCACGCCAACGGCCAGGCGGTAAAGGCCGACTACGCAGGCTCGCGTTGGGATGCCGCCGAATTCGCCAGCCGCTTTGCCCAGGCGCGCCAGCAGCTGGACCACCTGGGCAAGCCGCAGCGCGTATTGCCGCCCGGCGAGTATCGCGCCTACCTGGCCCCAGCCGCGCTCGAGGAAGTGCTGGGCATGTTCTCCTGGGGCGGCTTCTCGGCCCGCGCGCTGGCGCAGAAGGAAAGCCCGCTCCAGCGGCTATACGACGGCGGCGCGCGCCTGAGCCCGCTGCTGGATCTTGATGAACGCGCAACCGGCACGCTGGCCCCGGCCTTCGGCCCGGAAGGCATCCCGCGCAGCGACGTGAAGCTGGTGCGCGCCGGGCTGCCCGCCGGCCGGCTGGTCTATCCCCGCAGCGCGCGGGAGTACGGCCTTGCTGCTAATTCCGCGAGCGCTGGGGAAGCGCCCCAGTCCCTGGCCATGGCAGCCGGCGGCCTCGCGCAGGACGACGTGCTCGCCGCGCTTGGCACGGGCCTCTATATCGGCAACCTCTGGTATCTCAACTGGTCCGACGCGCTGGCGGCCCGCATGACCGGCATGACGCGCTTTGCTACGTTCTGGGTGGAAGAAGGCCGCATTCAGGCGCCGCTTGGCACGATGCGGTTCGACGACAGTATCTATAGCTTCCTGGGGGAGCATCTTGAGGCGCTGACCAGCGAGCGGCAGCTGCGGGTGTCGAGCAGTACTTATGGGGAGCGGCAGACAGATTCTGCGCTGTTGCCTGGGGCGCTGACGGGGAAGCTCACGCTGACGCTGTGAGCGGCGTGAGGAGCCAACGCACTGGCTCCCTAGCGTTCCTCAAATCTAGAGGGACCGATTCACCAGGGCTAGTACAACATCCCGGAAATAGCTTGAATAAATAATCGCCTCGGATATCATGGCGGGATGAGTCGAGGCCGCTATGCAACGCCAGTGAAGCTGGCGAA
>FTGR01000527.1_pt1 | contig 10524 bp, 10 predicted proteins | sample 1640751 | NCBI WGS metagenome assembly FTGR01 (sample SAMEA3914789, study PRJEB12502) | metagenome | biome: forest; material: soil | place: Canada | collected 2011-07-03 | depth 0.3 m
CCCTCCCTTCACTCCCGCCGATTCACCAACACAATCCCCCCCAACACCAGCACCGCAGCAATCGCAAACCGCATGCCAACAGCGTCATGCATCAGCACCACGCCAAACGCCACCCCGAACAGCGGCGTCAGAAACGAAAACACCGACAAGCGCGACGCCAAGTACTGACGCAGCAGCCAGAACCACGTCAGATAGCTGGCGAACGCAATCAGCACCGACTGGTAGAACAGGCTGGCTACCACCATGCCATCGACGCGCGCATGCAGGTGCTGGCCGGCTGCAAGCGCCATGGCCAGCAGCATCACCGCCGACACCGCAAGTTGATAGAGCAGCGTCTTGCTGGGCGCTGCCGAAGCCAGCCGGCTGGCGCGCACCACCACCGTGGTGGCGGCCCACAGGAAGCCGGCAAGGATCCCCAGCGCATCGCCCAGCAACGTGCTGCCGCCATGCGCGGCCGGCGCGGTGATGCCATCGGCAAAGGCCAGCGCCATCCCGCAGAAGGCCAGCCCGACGCCCAGCCATTGCCCGCGCCGCAGACGTTCGCCGGCGACGCTCAGATGCAGGCCGAGGGCGGTAAAGATGGGCGCGGTGTAGAGGAACACCGCCATGCGTGAAGCGGTGGTGTGGCCGAGCCCGACGAAGATGCAGAAGAACTCGGCGCCGAACAGCAAGCCAGCCAGCAGCCCGGCGCCCAGCGTGCCGTCGTGTTGCCACAGCGGCGTGCGGCGCCAGGCGGCAAAGCCGAACACCAGCAGCGCCGCCACGGCAGAGCGCACGCCGGCCTGCAGCACCGCGCCCATCAGCGGCGCGGTCGCCTTGATGACCACTTGCTGCAGTCCCCAGGCCAGGCACAGCACCACCATCAGCGTGACGGCCGTGCCGTCGAGCGGGCGCCGGCTTGGCGACAGTGCGCTCACCTCAAGGACGGCCGGCGTCGCGCGTGGAATTGCGCTCGATCAGCTCGATCTTGTAGCCGTCCGGGTCTTCAACGAAGGCGATCACGGTGGTGCCGCCCTTGACCGGGCCGGCTTCGCGCACGACGTTGCCGCCGGCGGCGCGGATACGCTCGCAGGTGGCTGCCGCGTTATCGGTTTCCAGCGCGATATGGCCGTAGGCGGTGCCCATCTCGTACTTTTCCACGCCGTAGTTATAGGTCAGCTCGAGCACGGCGGTTTCGGATTCCGGGCCGTAGCCGACGAAGGCGAGGCGGTATTTGTATTCGGTGTTGTCGCTCTCGCGCAGCAGTTGCATGCCGAGGATGCGGGTGTAGAAGTCGATCGAGCGTTGCAGGTCGCCGACGCGGAGCATGGTGTGAAGGAGTCGCATTTTGGGAGAGGCCTGATTTTGTTTTGGGATAGGCCGGATATTCTAAACGGGATGGAAGCAATGGGTTTGCCTTGGCAAAGGCGTGCCATTTTCCCGTTTTAAATCAAGGGCCCAGCCTAGAACGTGGGCAGCAACTCAGGCGGGTGGGCCCTCAATTGCGCGCGGGCATCCCGGAACTCCGGAAAGATCGACGCCACCGTATCCCAGAACCTCGGGCTGTGGTTCATCTCCTTGAGATGCGCCAGCTCATGGGCGGCCACGTAGTCGATCATCGACAGCGGAAAATGCATCAATCGCCAGTTCAGGCGGATCTTGCCGTCGGCGGTGCAACTGCCCCAGCGCGTGGCGGCGGAGGTCAGCGCGAACGCGCTATGCCGCACGCCGAGCTTTTCCGCGTAGAGATCGAGCCGCTGTGCCAGCAGGCGCCGTGCCTGGTGCTGCAGCCAGCCTTGCACGCGGTCCTTGATCTGCTGCTCGTCGGCATGCGCGGGCAGCGCGAGATGCAGGATGCGCGTGTCGGCATCGAACAGCAGCACGCCGGCGGGAGACTCCAGCTGCAGCGTGATGGGCTTGCCCAGGAAGGGCAGGCTGGCGCCTTCGCGCCATTGCACGGTGGGCAGCACGCGGCGGGCTTCGCGGTGCTGCCATTCGCCCAGCTTGTTGAAGATCCAGCGCTGCTTTTCCAGAATGGCCGACTCGATGTCGGCCAGCGTGACCCAGCGCGGCGCCGTGATGGACAGGCCGCGGTCGTCCACGGTGAAACCGATGGTACGGCGCGACGAGCGCTTGAGCGTGTAATGCACGGCGCGCTCGCCCACCAGCAGCCGCCGTGCATTGGGCTGCGGCTGGGGCCAGGGCCGCGCAGTCGGAGAGATGGGCTGCACCGGCGCCAATCCGCCTGGCACCATGCCGGGCGCCCTGTCCTCGCCCGCAAGGGCGTCGGACAGCGGCAGCTCCATCTGGGAACCGGGGGAGTCGGGGGACGGGCGCAGCAATTTCATGCGGGCGTTTTGCTCCGGTAGCTCTCGGCGTCGATTCTACGCATATCTTGTTCGATCCACGCCTCAACCTCCTGGTTGACCTGATCCGCCGTCTTGTTCGCCGACGAAATCGGCGCGCCGACGGAGACCGTGATCAGGCCCGGGTACTTGAGAAACGAGTTGCGCGGCCACAGGCGGCCGGAGTTGACGGCCATCGGGATCACCCATGCGCCGGTCTCTACCGCAAGGCGGGCGCCGCCGCTCTTGTAGCGCGTCTTCTCCAGGCCGGAGCGCGTGCGCGTGCCTTCCGGGAACATGATGATCCAGGCGCCTTCGGCCAGCCGCTCGCGGCCCTGGCGCACGGCCGAGGCGAAGGCGCGGGTGCCTTCCTTGCGGTTGATGTGCACCATCTTGAGCATGCCCAGCGCCCAGCCGAAGAAGGGCACCATCAACAGTTCGCGCTTGAACACGAAGCACATCGGTTTGGGCATGGTGGCCAGGTAGGCCACGGTTTCCCACGCCGACTGGTGCTTGGACAGCACCACCACCGGCTTGTCGAGCATGGCATCGAAATGCTCGCGGCCTTCATAGCGGTAGCGGATGCCGCAGATCAGCGCGGCCGCGCCGGTCACCAGCCGCGGCCAGCCACGCACGAAGCGGTAGCGGCGCTCGGCGTTCATGAACGGAAAGACGATGAAGCACGCACAGGCATAGGGCGGCGTCAGTACCAGGAGGAACAACGCGAACAGAAAGGAGCGGAGAAAAATCATCGGTGCGGGAGTTGGGTTCAGGAGCCGGCCTGGCGCGGGGCGCCATCGCCGGTGAGCAGCCAGCGTGCAAAGGCGCGCAGGTCGTCGTGGATCAGCGTGCCGGGCGGAAGGCCGCCCTTTTTCTCGGTCTTGGGGCCTTTGCCGGTCAGCACCAGGTGCGGGGCGCAGCCCACCGCCAGCCCGGCTTCGAGGTCGCGCAGGGAGTCGCCTACCAGCGGCACGCCCTTGAGCTCGACGCCGAAGCGCTCCGCCAGTTGCTCGAGCATGCCGGGCTTGGGCTTGCGGCAATCGCAGCCGTCCGCCGCCGTATGCGGGCAGAAGAAGACCGCGTCAACGCGCCCGCCGAGATTGGCCAGCGCCTTGTGCATCTTCTCGTGCATGGCGTTGAGCGCGCTCATCTCGAACAGGCCGCGGCCGATGCCGGACTGGTTGCTGACGATCACTACGCGATAGCCAGCCTGGTTGAGCGCGGCGATCGCTTCCAGGCTGCCATCGATGGGGATCCATTCATCCGGCGTCTTGATGAACTGGTCGCTGTCGAGGTTGACGACCCCGTCGCGATCGAGCACGACAAGCTTGGGCGGTGTCTGCGGCATGATGGCTTCCCGGTGGGTGCTTGGCCGCTTACGCGGCCAGCTTGGAGATGTCGGCCACGCGATTGGCCAGCACGTGCAGCGAGGCCAGCAACGCGAGCCGGTTGGCGCGCAGCTGCGGATCTTCGGCCATCACCATGACATCGTTGAAGAACTGGTCGACCGCCTCGCGCAGCTGTGCCAGGTCGCGCAGCGCGGTGGCGAAGTCGCCGTTGGCGAAGGCGGCATCCACTTGCGGACGCACGCTTTCCACCGCCCTGTGCAGCGCGCTTTCGGCGGCTTCCTGCAGCAGGGCCGGCTGCACCGTGCCGATCGGGTCCGTGTTCTTGCGCAGGATGTTGGTGATGCGCTTGTTGGCCGCGGCCAGCGCCTCGGCCTGGGGCAGGGCGGCAAAGGTGCGCACGGCTTCCAGGCGGGCCAGGATGTCGTCCAGGCGCTGCGGGCGCAGGCTCACCACGGCTTCCACTTCATGGGTGGTGTAGCCCTTGTCCTTCAGGTAGCCGCGCAGGCGGTCGTACAGGAAATCGGCAATCGCGGCTTGCGTGGGCTTGACCGCGGCAATGCCGGTGAAGGCCTGCTGGGTGAGTTCCAAGAGCGCGTCGATCGACAGCGGCAGCGGGGTCTCGACCAGCATGCGCAGGATGCCGAGCGCGTGGCGGCGCAGCGCAAACGGGTCCTTCTCGCCGGTAGGCGACAGGCCGATGCCCCAGATGCCGACCAGCGTTTCCAGTTTGTCGGCCAGCGCCACGGCCAGGCTCACCGGGCCATCCGGCAGGGCGTCGCCGGCAAAGCGCGGGCGGTAGTGCTCGGAGCACGCCAGCGCCACGCTTTCCGCCTCATCGTCGTGACGCGCGTAGTACGTGCCCATGGTGCCTTGCAGTTCCGGGAACTCGCCCACCATGTCGGTCAGCAGGTCGGCCTTGGCGAGCTCGGCGCCACGCATGGCAGCCGCCTTTTCCACGGCGATGCCGGCCGCGCCGAGCGCGTCGGCGATGTGGCCGGCGATCTGCTGCAGGCGCTGCACGCGGTCCAGCTGCGTGCCGATCTTGTTGTGATAGACCACGTTGGCCAGTTGCGGCACGCGCGAGGCGAGGGTCTTCTTGCGATCCTGGTCGAAGAAGAACTTGGCATCGGCCAGGCGCGGGCGCACCACGCGCTCGTTGCCGCTGATGATGGACTCCGGCGTATCGGTGGCCAGGTTGGAGACCACCAGGAAGCGGTTGCGCAGGTGGCCGGCGGCATCGGTCAGCGCGAAGTATTTCTGGTTGGTCTGCATGGTCAGGATCAGGCATTCCTGCGGCACTTCGAGGAACACTTCCTCGAAGTGGCACGGATAGACCACCGGCCATTCCACCAGCGAGTTGACTTCGTCGAGCAGGGCATCGGGCATCACGACCTGGTCGGCGCCCGCCTGCTCCAGCAGCGCGGTACGGATGCGTTCGCGGCGATCCGCGTAGCTGGCCAGCACGCGGCCTTGTGATTCCAGCACGGCGGCGTATTCGCCTGCGTGTGCGATCTCGATCTCGCCGCTCGACAGGAAGCGGTGGCCGCGCGTGGTCCGGCCCGCCTGCAGCCCCAGCACGCTGACCGGCACCACCTCGGTGCCAAGCAGTGCAATCAAACCGTGCGCGGGGCGCACGAAATGCACCGTGCTGCCGTCCGGGCGCTGGTAGCTCATCACCTTGGGGATGGGCAGCCTGGCGATGGTATCGTCCAGTGCTGCCTGCAGCCCGGCGCCCAGTTCGGCGCCGCGCGCGGTGTAGCAGTAGAAGAAGGCATCGGCCTTGCCGTCGGAGGCGCGCTCCAGGGTTTGCCAGTCGATCGCCTCGACGCCCACCGATTTAGCCAGTGCGGCCAGCTTCTTGGCCAGCGGGGCGGTGGGCTGGCCGTTGGCGTCCAGCGCCACCGTCAGGGGCAGCACTTTTTCGCGCTGCTCGCGGTCGGGCGCGTTGCGGCGCACCTTGGTGACCAGCGCGGCCAGCCGGCGCGGCGTGGCGAACGCGGTCACTGCCGCGCCGTCACCTACCAGGCCACGCTCGGAGAGGCCAGCGAAGAGGCCCTGCGCGAAGGCGTCGCCCAGGCGTGCCAGCGCCTTGGGCGGCAGCTCTTCAGTGAACAGTTCGATCAGCAGCGTATCGTTCGAATCGGTGAGGAGTTGCGACATGAATCGTTTCCAACAAGTTGTGGCACGCGCTGCGATTTAGCAGCGCGGTGCAATAGTAGGTTCTACGCCGGACAACAGCCACAGGCCGTTTTGCTGGCGGAATTGCAGCGTGGTTGCTACGCACTGCGTGTCTGCGTTGGTGCCATTGGTGCCATTGGTGCCGTTGCTTGCGCTGCTGCCACGGCCGCCTGGGGCGGGACGGGGCGCGAAGAAGCGGGCATCGAGGCGGCGCAGCCGCTTGTCGTAGCGGATCTCGTCGATACGGCCGCTCACCCAGAAATCGATCTTGGGCGGCAGCTGCGCGGCCGAGTAATACGTCTTGATCTGCCTGCGCACCCGCCCGTTGACGGTCTCGGTCTCGACCCACGAGAGTGGGTAGCGGATCGCGCTTTCATAGGCGCGCAGCGGCACGCGGTGCCAGCCCAGGTCCTTGGAGCCCGACAGATCGCACGAGAACGTGCGCACCAGCTGGGTCCATTGGTCCAGTGAGTTGTTCGGGCCGAAAGCACCATGCCAGTGCCGGTCGATCGCCTGCTGCAGGGCCTGCGGATTGGCCTCGCACACATTGGACAGGTCGGCCGGCAGGTATAGCACCTGCGGGCTCGGCATGGACGCGGTGGCCTGGGCGGCGCCATGCGCCCCCAAGGCCAGCAGCGCCAGGGCAGCGCCTCGGCATAGCGCGCTGCGCGCTGAGCGGGTCATGCGGTGGCCTCTCGGTCGCACATCGGGAAGCCGAGCGACTCGCGCGAGTCGTAGTAGGCCTGGGCCACCAGCCGCGACAGGTTGCGGATGCGGCCGATGTAGGCCGCGCGCTCGGTGACCGAGATCGCGCCGCGCGCGTCCAGCAGGTTGAAGGTGTGGGCGGCCTTGAGCAGTTGCTCGTAGGCGGGCAGCGGCAGGCGCTTGGCGGCGTCCGCCGGTGCGGCCTCCCCGGCTTGGGCGGCATCCGGCTTGGCCTCGGCCGCGCCCATCAGGCGCTTGGCCTCCGCCTCGTGTTCCGCGAAGTGGCGGAACAGGATCTCGGTGTTGCTCTGCTCGAAGTTGTAGGTGGATTGCTCCACTTCGTTCTGGTGATAGACGTCGCCGTAGGTCAGGCGGCGGGTCTTGCCGTTTTCTTCCCACTCGGTCCACACCAGGTCATAGATGTTCTCGACCTTCTGCAGGTACATCGCCAGGCGCTCGATGCCGTAGGTGATTTCGCCGGTGATGGGCTTGCAGTCGATGCCGCCGACTTGCTGGAAGTAGGTGAACTGCGTGACTTCCATGCCGTTGAGCCACACTTCCCAGCCCAGGCCCCAGGCGCCGAGCGTGGGGTTCTCCCAGTCGTCCTCGACAAAGCGGATGTCGTTCTGCTTGAGGTCCAGGCCCAGCGCTTCCAGCGAGCCGAGGTACAGCTCCAGGATGTTCTCGGGTGCGGGCTTGAGCACCACCTGGTACTGGTAGTAGTGCTGCAGGCGGTTGGGGTTCTCGCCATAGCGCCCGTCCTTGGGGCGGCGCGACGGCTGCACATAGGCGGCTCGCCACGGTTCCGGGCCGATCGCGCGCAGGAAGGTATGCACGTGCGAGGTGCCGGCGCCGACCTCCAGATCGATAGGTTGCAAGAGTGCACAACCCTGCCGGTCCCAGTAGGCCTGCAGGGTGAGGATCATTTGTTGGAAGGTCAGCATAGGCGAAGACTAGTAAGGGCCTGCACGCAGGCCAGCAAGCAAGGGCGGACGGCGTGGCGGCAAAGTTGCCGCAGCGCCTCACGAAGATCGTGCCAAACCCCGAATTCTATCGGTTTTTTTGCCGCCGCCAGCCATCGGCACGGCCCTTGCATGGGTCAGGGCGTCCAATCCCGCCCGCGGGGCTGGCATGTGGTGTCGGCGTTTTGCAACGAATCGGGTAAACACCGAAGGGAGCTAAAGGCTTGCCGGATACTGGTCGTTAGCGTTTTTGTATACAGTATTAGGCAGAGCTGTGCATAACAGCCGCAACCGTTTGAATCAATCCAGTTACGGGGACACCGGTCATGTCGCTACTTTCTCGCAAGCCCTATCTCGTTGCCATCGTCGTGATGATTGCCGTCGCCTTGCTATCGGTAGCAGCGGGGGCGTCTGCCTGACGACTGGCCCGGCCGCCGTCAGCCCTGCTGGCGGCGGCGCCAGGCCGCCAGTGCCAGCACCAGCAGGCATGCCGCCAGCGCCGGCATATTGCCCCACCGCACGTAGGGGGTGAATCCCTGCGTGCCCTGCACATTGGCGGTGAGCGTGCCGACGGTGAAGGTCGGCAGTTGTCCCGCCACCACGCCGTCTGGCGTCACCACGGCCGTCATGCCGGTATTGGTCGAGCGCAGCATCGGCCTGCGCGTTTCCAGCGCGCGCATGCGCGAGATCTGCAGGTGCTGGTCCAGCGCGATGGTGTCGCCGAACCACGCCAGGTTGGTCACGTTGGCCAGGATATTGGCCGGCACCTTCTGGCTGCGCAGGGTCTCGGCGATTTCCTCGCCGAACAGATCCTCGTAGCAGATGTTGGGCGCCACCATGATGCCGCGCACCGGCAGCGGCGTCTGGTCCAGCCCGCCGCGGCGGAAATCTCCCAGCGGCATCTTCATCATGTCCACGAACCAGTGGAAGCCGAAGGGAATGAACTCGCCGAACGGCACCAGGTGGTGCTTGTTGTAGCGGTACAGCCGTTCGGTCAACGGGCCCAGGCCAAAGACACTGTTGGTGAAATCGACCGGCGAGTCCGCGCCGGCTGCACCGAACAGCACGGTGGTGCCGCTTGCCACGGTGAAGTCGCGCACCGCGATGGCGATGTCCACCGGCAGGTCCTGCAGGATCACCGGGAATGCGGTCTCGGGCGTCACCACCAGATCGGCAGGGGCGGCCGTGATCAGGTCGCGGTACAGCTCGAGCGAGCGCTGCACGCCGACCGGCTCGAACTTGATGTCCTGCGCCACGTTGCCTTGCAGCAGCCGCACCGAAATGGGCTTGCCGGCAGGCGTGGTCCAGGCGATCGGCACTAGCGCGGCGCCGGCCAGCGGCAGCGCCACGGCCGCCGCCAGGGCGAGCATGCCGGCACGCATGCCGCGCGGGTTGGCGCCGCCACGGCCAAAGCCGCGTACGGCGGCCACCAGCAACGCAGCCACCGTCGCGGCCAGCGCGCCAATGCCATAGACGCCCACCAGCGGCGCAAAGCCGGCCAGCGGGCCATCGGTATGGGCGTAGCCGCTCGACAGCCAGGGAAAGCCGGTGAAGACCACGCCGCGCAGCCATTCCGACAGCCCCCAGGCCGCGCCAAAGGCGAGCGGCGCGAGCAGCGTCAGTGAGGTGGTCCGCGTACGGCGGGCAGTCAGCCAGTGCCAGGTGGCGGCGGCCAGCGCCGGATAGAGGGAGAGGAAGGCGGCGAACAGCAGCACGGCAAGCAATGCCATCCACGCTGGCATCTCGCCATAGACGTGCATGCTGATATAGAGCCACCAGATGCCGGAGAGGAACCAGCCGAGGCCGAAGGCGTAGCCGGTAGCGGCCGCGCCACGGGTGCGCGGCGCATCAGCGACCAGTGCCACCAGCCCCGCCAGCGACAGCAGTTGCAGCCACCACCATGTGTGCGGCGCGTAGGCCTGGGTATGGGCCACGCCCAGCACGGCAGCCAGAACCAAGCGGGGCAGGCTTACGCCGCGCGCGTCGTCGCGTCCGGCGCTGGTGGCGCCGGACCATGCCTGGAGCACGCGCCTCATGCGCCGTCCATGTCGGGTGCGGTGAGCGCAGGCTCGCGGCGCACCAGCAGCAGGTGTGCCTGCCGGGCGTCGGCGCGCAGGACTTCGAAGCGCATCGGCGGCAGCATCACCACTTCGCCGCGATGCGGCACATGGCCCAGGTGGTTGCTCAGCAAGCCGCCCACGGTATCGACGTCGTGATCCGAAAATTGCGTGCCGAAGGTTTCGTTGAACTGCTCGATCTCGGTCAGTCCATGCACGCGCCAGCTGCCATCGGGCAGCTGCACGATGTTGTCATGGTCTTCGTCGAGATCGAACTCGTCCTCGATGTCGCCCACGATCTGCTCCAGCACGTCCTCGATGGTGACCAGGCCGGCGATGCCGCCGTACTCGTCCACCACCATGGCGATGTGGTTGCGGTTGATGCGGAAGTCGCGCAACAGGATATTGAGGCGCTTGGACTCGGGAATGAACACCGCTGGGCGCAACGTCTCGCGCAGGTCGAACTCCTCGTCGGTGTAATAGCGCAGGAGGTCCTTGGCGAGCAGGATGCCGATGATGTTGTCGCGGCTGCCCTCATAGACCGGAAAGCGCGAGTGCGCTGTCTGCCGCATGAAGGGAATGAAGCTCTCCGGCGCGTCGGCGATATTGACGGTGTCCATCTGGCCACGGGGGACCATGATGTCGCGCGCGGTGAGTTCGGATACCTGGAACACGCCTTCGATCATGGAAAGCGAGTCGGCGTCGATCAGGTTGCGCGCATGCGCATCCTGGAGCACCTCAAGCAATTCGGCACGGGAGTCGGGCTCGGGAGAGATGAAATCCGAGAGCCGTTCGAGCAGGGATCGGGGACGGTCGGCTGACTTCGAACTGGGATAAGGGTCGTTCATGGCGCGACGAGCGCGGGGTGGATATCGGTTGAAGGATACACTAAAAGGGTTTGGGGGCTGTGACTTGGGGGTGACGGGGGGAGGTTTGGCGGTGTTTGAAA
>FTGR01000423.1_pt1 | contig 10507 bp, 5 predicted proteins | sample 1640751 | NCBI WGS metagenome assembly FTGR01 (sample SAMEA3914789, study PRJEB12502) | metagenome | biome: forest; material: soil | place: Canada | collected 2011-07-03 | depth 0.3 m
AGTACGGGTCACGGGCATCGAGGACGGAAGCCTCCGCGCCGGCAGCGGCGGCAACCAGGGCGACGGCGAGGACGAGGCGCTTGGCGTAGTTCTTGGACACGATCAGTTTCCTTTGCATTGATTGGTTTGAGAAATGCGGTTTGCGTTGTCAGCTATGGCGAAGCAGCGTTTTCGCTTCGTCGGTTGTGCGTTGCGCTGCCACGGAACGTATTTAAGACGGCTCACGTATCGCGCCCGTAGCGAAATACGGGCCGTAGTGTCAGGGAACGTATCGGTGCCGTCGGCTGATACAAATGCGTACAAAAAGGAAAGGAAACGGCGGCGAGGCGTCCCGGAATAGCCATGGGAAGGCACGGGAGAGCAGGAAAGTCGAGGCGAATAAGGCACACAGTGGCGCGAAAAGCAATATGGCCGCGCCAGAAGCTGGCGCGGCCATGCGGAAGCCGCGGTGGCCGAAATGGCTTGGGCGATGTCTCCCTTAGCCGATACGGATCTCGGCGATCAGCGCCGAACACGCCGCACCAGCAAAGACACCAGTTACGCTCAATTAGATGATTCGCCTGGTGGCCTCTCTGGGCGGATTCCTTGGGCGCAAGAGTGATGGCGAACCCGGCGCCAAAACGAGCTGGATCGGCATGCAGCGAACAATGGATCAGAAGCCAGCAGATTCGCTGGTAGCGCGAGTGCTAGCCCAACCCGGATGCAGTCTGCAGGAATAAATTCAGCGCGCGAAACTCGGCTTGCCCTCCGAGCCTGGCGCCGTCTCTGACGGCTGGTGCGGTAATGCAGTGCTTGAATCTGACACGCCATCCTTTCCCACCTCGAAGGCTTCCCACCCGCCGCCGAACGACGTGAACACCGCCACCAGCGCCAGCGCGGTGTCCTGCTGCGTCTGCGCCAGCTGGTCCTGCGCGGTCAGCAGGGACCGCTCTGAATCCAGCACGTCCAGGAAGCTGGCCGCGCCGTCCCGATAGCGCTGGCGCGCCAGCACCGCGGCGCGATCCGCCGCCTGCGCGTTGGATTCCAGCGAGCGCCGCCGCGCCAGTTGCCTGCCGTAGCCGTATAGCGAATTCTCGGCATCTTCGAGCGCGCCGAGCACGATTCGCTCGAAGCTCGCCAGGGCGCCCTGCTGCCGGGCGTCCGACGCCTGGATGCGTGCGCGCACGGTATGCAGGTCGAACAAGGCCCAGCGAATACCCGGCACGATCGTGAAGGTGTCATAGCGCGACTGCCCGATGCCCGAGAAAACCGGAGATACATAGCCCGCCAGCGCCGACACCGATATCTGCGGATAGAGATCGGCGGTTGCCACGCCGATATCGGCGGTAAATGCCGCCAGCGTCCGTTCCGCGACACGTACGTCGGGACGGCGTCGCAGCAGATCCCGGGGTGGCGGGATATTCAATGTGGGCGGCGTCTCGGGGATCGGCGCCGTTGCCAGCAGCGTCTCGTCGCGCTCCTCGGGAAAGCGGTCGGTCAGCACGGCCAGGCGGTTGCGGGACTGCTCGATTAGAATCTCAAGCAGCGGCACCGAAGCCATGGTGAAGTCGAACTGGGACTGCGCGCGCGCCACGTCCAGCGCATTCCCGCGCCCGGCCTCCAGGCGGTTCTGGGTGAGCTGCAGCGTCTCCCTCTGGGTCTGCGCGTTCTGCACCGCTAGCAGGAAGCGCCGCTGCGAGCCGCGCAGCGTCACGTAGCTCCTGGCTACCTCCGCGATGAGGGAAACCTGGACATCGTGCAGGCTGGCCTCGCTCGCTTGCACGCGCGCCGCTGCCCCTTCCACCGAGCGGCGGGTACGTCCGACCACGTCGATTTCCCAGTTGGCGGTGGCGGCAACTGAATAGAAATTGCCGATCCGCGGCTGCCCCGGCGACAGCGTGGCCGTCGACTGCTCCTGTCGTTCGAACGAAGCCTCCACCTGGCCATGCGGGAAATAATCGTAGAAGAAGATCCGGTAGTCGGCCCGTGCCTCGTCGATACGGGCTTGCGCAATCCTGATCGAAGGGCTCCTGCGCACGGCTTGCTCGATCAGGCGGGTCAGCGTGGGGTCGCCGAGGCTATCCCACCAGCGGACCTCGGGCTGTCCGGCCACCGATGCATCTGGCGCGCTGATCAACAGCTCGGGCAATGGCGTGTCCGGCTGCTTGTAATCCGGGCCGACGGCGCAGCCGGGCAGGGCCGACACCAGCGCGCTGGCCAGCGCCAATGCGCAACCCGTGCGTCGCGCGCTAGCCATGACCACCCTCCTCCGCTGGCGCGGCAGGAACGGTTGGCGCCGAAGGCTTGCTGCGGCGAGCCGATAGCCGTCGTATCGCCACATACACCACCGGTGTCAGCACCAGGCTGAATATGGTCACCCCGATCATCCCCCCGAACACCCCGATGCCGAGCGCCTTGCGCATCTCTGCTCCGGCGCCTTTGGACGTTACCAGTGGCAGCACGCCAAAGATAAACGCAAAGGAAGTCATCAGGATCGGCCTTAGCCGCAGCTTGGCCGCCTCCACGGCAGCCTCGAACGTGGCCGTGCCGTCCTCCTCGAGCTGGCGGGCGAATTCCACGATGAGGATTGCATTCTTGGCGCCCAGCGCGAGCAGCACCAGGAAACCGATCTGCGTGAAGATATTGTTGTCTCCGCCCGCAAGCCACACCGCGCCGATCGACGCCAGCAGCGACAGCGGCGCGACCAGCACGATGGCAATCGGAATCGCCCAGCTTTCATACAAGGCCGCGAGCGCAAGGTAGACGATCAGCACGCTTAGCGGAAAGATGAACAGCGCGCTGTTGCCGGCCAGTTTTTCCTGCAGGGCCAGCTCGGTCCATTCGATGGAAAACCCGGCGGGCAGGTTTTCCTTGGCCAGCCGCTCGATCGCGGCAATGCCCTGGCCGCTGGAGGTCGTCGGCAGCGTCACCGCGTTGATATCGGCAGAGGTGTACATGTTGTAGTGGTTCACCACCTCGGGTCCGCTGTCCACGCGCGCCGTCACCAGCGTGCTCAGCGGTAGCATGTCGCCGCGCATATTGCGGGTACGGAGCTGGCCCACCTGCTCGGGCTCCATGCGGTATTCGGCGTCGGCCTGGAGGTAGACCCGGTAGTTGCGGCCGAACCGCGTGAAATCATTGACGTAAAGCGAGCCCAGGTAGGCCTGCAGCGAGTCGAAGACATTGGCGAGCGGCACGTCCTGGGACTTTGCCTTGGTGCGGTCCACGTCCAGGCGAATGGTGGGCACGCTGTTGCGGAAGGTGGTGAAGGCCCCCGCGAACCCCGGCTCGGTGGCGACCTTGCCGATCAGCCCGTCGGTGGCCTTCTGCAGCGCCTGCAGGCCCTCTGCGCCGCGGTCTTGCACCTGCAGCTTGAGGCCGCCGACATTGCCGATGCCGCTCACCGGCGGCGGCGGGAAGGCCGCGATAAAGGCGCCGGTAATTGTGGACAGCGTGCGCATTGCGTCGGCGCGGATGGCATCGGCGGACTGGGCCTTGCCCGCGCGGTTCTCGAACTCGCCCAGGATCGGGAACAGCACCCCGGCGCTGCTCGAATCGCTGAACCCGTTGAAGATGTCCACGCCGGCAAACATGGGCACCTTGATCACGCCCGGAATCTTCAGCAGCGCGTCGGATGCCTGGCGCATCAGTACCGATGTACGGTCCAGCGACGCGCCGTCCGGCAGCTTGACCGCGACGACGAAGTAGCCCTTATCCTGCGTCGGCACGAAGCCGTTGGGCACGGATTTAAAGCCAAGCGCGGTCAGCGCCACCAGCCCCAGATACAACACGGCGATCAACAGCGGCATGCGGATCAGCTTGCCGGAAAGGCTGCCATAACCGTTGCCCGCCTTGTCGAAGACTTTGTTGAAGCGGGTGAAGAACCAGCCGAACGCGCCGTCGATGCCGCGCTGGACGAAGTCTTTCTTGGCGCCGTGCGGGCGCAGCAGCATGGCTCCCAGGGCCGGTGCCAGGGTCAGCGAATTAAAGGCGGAAATCAGCTCGGCGACCGCCAGCGTGATGGCGAACTGCCGGTAGAACTCGCCGCTGATGCCGGTGATGAAAGCCGACGGCACGAACACGGCGGTGAGCACCACGGCAATGCCTATGACCGCCACGCCGACTTCGTCAACTGTCCGGTAAGCGGCTTGCTTGGCATCCATGCCCTCCGCCAGGTGCCGCTCCATGTTCTCCACCACCACGATGGAATCGTCCACCACGATGCCGATCGCCAGCACCAGGCCGAACAGCGTGAGGCTGTTAAGACCGAAGCCGAACGCGGCCATCGCGGCGAACGTGCCGACCAACGATACCGGCACGGCCAGCAGCGGGATCAGAGAGGCCCGCCAGGTCTGCAGGAACACCACCACCACCAGGACCACCAGCACGATGGCTTCCAGCAGGGTGTGGATCACGGCCTCGATGGATTGCTCGATAAAAGGAATCGTATCGTAGACGTCGTAGGCAATATCGTTTGGGAAGGCGGCCTTGAGCGATTCCATCTTGGCGATCATCGCCTTGTGCGTCTCGAGCGCATTGGCGCCCGGGGTGAAGTAGGTTGGAATGGCGATGGCGTTCTTGCCGGAGAACAGCGAGAACCGGCCGTAGTCCCTGGCCCCCAGCTCCACGCGCGCGACATCGCGCAGCCGCACCACCTGCCCGTCGGCGCCGGTCTTGAGCACGATGTCGGCGAACTCCGTGGCATCGGTGAGGCGGCCCTCCACCGTCAGCACCAGCTCGAAGCTATTGTCGGCCCTGGCCTTCGGCGCCTGGCCGAGCCGGCCCGCCGCCACCTGCACGTTTTGCTCGCGGATGGCGGTGGCCACGTCGGAGGGCGTCAGGTCCCGCGCGGAAACCTTGGCCGGATCGAGCCACACGCGGATGGAGTACTCCCGCGCGCCAAACAACTGCACATCGCCCACGCCCCGTATCCGCGCCAGTTCGTCGCGGATCTGCAGCAGCGCATAGTTGCTGAGGTAGGCAACGTCGTACGTACCCTTCGGCGAATAGAGGAAGAACACGGTGGCAAGGTCCGGCGAGCGCTTGCGCACGTCGATGCCCTGGCGCACCACTTCCGGCGGCAGCCGCGGCTGCGCCAGCGCGACGCGGTTCTGCACCAGCACCTGCGCACGGTCCACGTCGGTACCGGAGCGGAAAGTCACCGTGATGGTCAGGCCGCCGCTGTTGGTGGCCGTCGAGGACATGTACAGCATGTCTTCCACGCCGTTGACCTGCTCCTCGATCGGCTGCGCCACGGTCTCCGCGACAACCGAGGCATTGGCACCGGGATAGGACGTGGTAATGCTGACCGTCGGCGGCGCAATGTCGGGATACTGCGTGATTGGCAGGCGCAGCATCGCCACGATCCCGACCACCACCGTCATGATCGCGATGACCCAGGCAAACACGGGCCGATCGATGAAGAAATGGCCGAAGCGCATGGCCTCCCCTATTTGGCCTGGTCACCGGGGCCCGGCTGGGCAACGACCAGCTTGAGCGGCTGCATGGCGCCCTTGGTCGGGGTCACCTTGACGCCTGGCCTGGCACGCTGCAGGCCATCCACGATGACCAGGTCGTCCTTGCCCAGGCCCGAGCGGACAATGCGCAGGCCTTGGTTCATCGGCCCGATCTCTACCGGTTTCACGACCACGGTATTGCTGGCATCGACTGTGAAGACGATACGGCGCCCCAGGTCGGTCATCACCGCGCGGTCCTCGATCAGCAGCGCGGCGTACTCGCCGCTGCCCGGCAGCCTGATGCGGGCGAACATGCCCGGCGTGAGAATGCGGCCCGCCTTGTTCTCGAATACGCCGCGCGCCTTGATGGTGCCCGTGCCTGGGTCGATACGGTTATCGACAAAATCCATGACGCCTTCACGCGTGAACTCGGTCTCGTCGCCGAGCGCAAGCAGCACCTTCTTCTTGCCCTCCCGACCGCTCGTACGCGTGCCTGCCACCGCGAGCTTTTCATAGCGCAGGAAGGCGTTCTCGTCGGCATCGAATAAAACGTAGATGGGGTCCTGGCTGACGATCGTGGTCAGCAGGGTGCCATTGGCTAGGCCGCCGGTGATCAGGTTGCCCTGCGTGACCAGCGCCCGGCCCACGCGGCCCGTGATTGGCGCGCGCACCTGGGTGTACTCGTAGTTGAGCTGGGCCGAGCGCAGGCTCGCCCGGGCGGCGGCGAGGTTGGCCTCGCTCTGGTCCCTTTGCTTGCTGATGGTGTCGAATTCTTCCTGCGAGATGGCGTTGGTGGCCACGAGCCGCTCGCCGCGCTCCTGGTTGTTGCGCGCCAGCGCAAGGGCGGAAGTCGCGCGGCGTACTTCCGCGGCCAAGCGTTCCATCTCCACGCCGAACGGCTCGCGATCCAGCGTGACCAGCACATCGCCCTGCTTGACGATCTCGCCTTCGTGGAAATTGACTTTCTGCAGGTAGCCGGACACGCGGGCCCGTAGCTGGACCGTTTCTACCGCGTCCACACGGCCGTTGAACTCATCGAAGTCAACCACCGTCCGCCCGATCGGCTGCGCGACAGAGACCTTGGGTGCAGGCGGCGCCGGAGGTGGAGCCGCTTGCCGGGAGCACGAGGAAAGCGCACATCCCAAAAGAAGCAGCGGGATCCACGTACACACTACCGGCCGGCATCGCATGTCAGACTCCCGCAGCACAAAGGACAAGTCCTTCCCATTTGGCCGAAACGCCTTCCGGGATATCGTGATCCCCAAAGCGAGGGGAGAAACTATCTCTTCCTAAAACGATTGATCAGGGAGAGCCAAGGAGTGAGTAATCGGCCACGCGCCGTGCCGAAAGCGTTTCGACCCGTTCAAAACGGGATGTCTGTACCAACAATAGATTCTTCCCAACACTTCGTCAATACCAGCAGAAGTGGCGCTGTCCAAGCTTTTTCCCAGAAGCCGCTTCCTTAAGAGCCTTGTTTGAAGACTCAAGGATTCGCTGGCATCGCCTTGTCAGGGACAACAAGCTGCGTCCTGATGTGTCCGAGGCCATGGTCTATATCCCAATGGGAGGACTGCTGCTACGCAGAGTCGCCCATCCTCGTCGAGTACGCACCGATGCCGCGCAAGCCTGGGAGCGACATCAAGAGGTGCTCAAATCGCATGCCGATCCCAAGCCGGAAGGGTGCCGCGCTGTTGTCGTGTATCGCACTGTATCTTGCCGCGCCGGACCCACAGAACGGTACAACGTTCCCCTTTGGTGACACATTCACGATAGATGCGCGGCGTCAAATTGGGGGCATACCAGATCACTGGCCAAGCCTTCGAAAGAAACCCGATCATGACCCTGCTAATCCTTGCTTATCTGGGTGGCGCGCTTACCATCCTGAGCCCGTGCATTCTGCCCATACTCCCGTTCGTGCTCAGCCGCAGCGCAAAGCCGTTCCTGCGCGGCCGGCTGCCGATGCTGGCCGGTATGGCGTCGGCGTTTGCCGCCGTAGCCACGCTGGCATCCGTGGGGGGCGCGTGGGCCGTGCGCGCCAACGAATACGGCCGCTACAGCGCACTGATATTGCTGGCGGCGTTCGGATTGTCGCTGCTGGTGCCAAGGCTGGCCGAAGCGCTCACGCACCCGGTCGTGGCACTGGGCAACCGGCTGGCCGGCAGTGGAAGCAGCGCCGACGCTTCGCCTTGGGCATCCCTGATGCTGGGCGTAGCCACGGGCATGCTGTGGGCGCCGTGCGCGGGCCCGATTCTCGGCATCGTGCTGACAACTGCAGCACTGCAAGGCGCAAGCGTGCAGAGTTCCCTGTTGCTGGTGGCCTATGCGGCGGGCGCGGCCACGTCGCTGGCAGCGGCGCTGGGCATTGGCGGCCGTCTGTTCGCGGCGATGAAACGCTCGATGGGCGTCGGCGAATGGCTACGCCGTGGGCTTGGCGTGGGCGTGCTCGGTGGCGTAGCCGCGATTGCGGTCGGCGCCGACACTGGCCTGTTGGCCCGTTTGTCCACGGGCGGCCCCGCACGGCTGGAACAGGCATTGGTCGAGAGGCTACACACGACCGCGCCGACGGCGCCCCGCTTGCCCACCACGCCCGTCCTTCAGGACGTCAACGATGCGCAGGTCGCTGGCGAGCCCATGCTGCTCGCCGCCAACGACATCACCGTGGGCTTTCCTGTCCGACTGCCGGTGGAAGGCCGACTGCCGTCGCTCGACGGTGCCGTGAAGTGGTTCAACACCGGGGCCGGCGCGGCGCCCGTGTCGCGCGATCAGTTGCAAGGCAAGGTCACGCTGGTCTATTTCTGGACGTATTCGTGCATCAACTGCATCCGCACGCTGCCCTATCTGCGCGCGTGGGCGGAGAAGTACAAGGACCAGGGTCTGACGGTGATCGGTGTACATACGCCCGAGTTCGCGTTCGAGAAGAACCCCGAGAACGTGCGCCGCGCGGTCGGAGACTTCAAGATCGGCTTCCCCGTGGCCGTGGACAGCGACTTCCGCATCTGGCGCGCCTTCAACAACAACTACTGGCCCGCCGCGTACTTCGTGGATGCGCGAGGAAATATCCGCCATCACCAATTCGGCGAAGGTGACTATGCCAACTCGGAGCGCGTGATTCAGTCCCTGCTGGCCGAAGCGGGCCGCCCGTTCTCGTCGCGCGACGTGGTGGTGCCAGACGCCGAGGGTGCGCAAGCCGCGCCCGACCTCCGGAACGTACGTTCAGGCGAAACCTATGTCGGCTACGCCCAGGCATCGGATTTCGCATCGCCAGGTGGAATTCGCCAGGACGCGTCACACGGCTACACCGTCGGCAACCTCGAACTGAACGAGTGGGGACTGAGGGGCCAGTGGACCGTCGGGGCCGAGCAGGCCACGCTCGATCGTGCCGATGGCGGCATCACGTACCGCTTCCATGCGCGCGATCTTCACCTTGTGCTGGGGCCGGCACCCGATGGCCGAGCGGTGCGCTTCCTGGTGAAGATTGACGGCAAGGCGCCGGGCACCAGCCACGGCGCCGATATCGACGCCAATGGCAACGGAGCCATCACGCAAACGCGGCTCTATCAGCTGGTACGGCAGGCGGGAGACGTGGGCGAGCACACGTTCGAGATCTGCTTCCTTGATGCGGGTGCGCAAGCCTATGCGTTCACGTTTGGCTGATCGCAGCCCATCAAGTCGTCCCGCATCATAGATACCGGCGTGGGTCGTTCCCAAACGACCACCCGTGGAGCGCGAACATGAATTGTGCCCAGCGCAGTATCGAACGTGCGCGGACGCCAATCTTTGATGCGGCGATACGTTCCACAATACGGGCACTTTCCGTATTCTTATGTCGTAGGTAAATTGTCAGCTCCGAGTTTCAGACGAGAATCGGCTCATTCCACACGCAAGCCGGCTGCTTCGATGACCTTGCGATACATCGCTGCGTCACTTCTGATCCTCTGGTCATATTGCTGTTGCGAGCCCGCTCGGATTTCCCATCCCAGCGCTTCGAGCTTCTGTTTGACGTCAGGTGACGCCATGGCCTTGGCGAGGCCGTCATGCAAGCGGTTTGCCACGCTCTGTGATGCGCCGGGTGGTAGCACGAAGCCAATGCCCACCGCTACATCGAACCCTGCAACGCCGGATTCCGCCACACTAGGCACATTCGGCATAACAGCCGCGCGATTCCGCGTGGTAACCGCGATCAGCCGGATCTTTCCGCTATCCAGATAGGGGCGCAGTGATGACAGAGACGCGGCTGCAAGGCTGACCTCATTGGCCGCCAGCGCTACGGCGGCGGGGGATGCCCCTTTATAGGGAACGTGCGTCAGTTTCATCCCGGTCTGCTGCGCCAGAGACTCCACACTCAGTTGATGCACGCTGCCGATGCCAGTGCTGCCATAGGAAAGCGGATGCGCTTTGGCATACGCAATCAGTTCCTTGACCGAATGAATCGGCAGCGAAGCGTTCACCGCCAGGAACAGCGGCGTCGTTACCGCTTCCATGACTGGTACGAAAGGCTTGCTGACGTCGTAAGGCAACGCCTTGTAAAGACTCGGGTTAATCGACAACTGCCCAGTATCGGCAGCGAAAACGGTAAAGCCGTCTGGACTGGAGCGGGCGACGAAGCTGGCCGCAACGATGCCGCCGGCACCAGGCTTGTTCTCAACCACCACAGGCTGGCCGAGCTGGATGGACAATTGCTGTCCCACCAGCCGAGAGACGGTATCCACGGCACCGCCCGGTGCCATTGGCGCAATCAGGTGAATCGGTTTCTTCGAAAGATCTTGCGCAAGGGCCGCGGTGGCGCCCAGTACAACAACAGCTATCGAGATGCCACCAATGCCCTTGCGCAGCAAACGGGAAACCAGCCTATGTGAACCCTTCAGAGGAATTGGATCTGCCTTGGACATGTCTCTTCCATCCGCGGCCCGAGAGGGCCATGTAAAATTCGGTACGGTTTGATATCGTATGCATTCATACAAGATGTTGTCAAGATGGCACGGCGCTATTTTTTTGTCTGTGGGTTGGTGGCATCGGAGCCATCACACAGAGGTCTGGCCAGGAAGGCCTCGTCGGCACTTTGAAGACGCGCG
>FTGR01000518.1_pt1 | contig 10344 bp, 6 predicted proteins | sample 1640751 | NCBI WGS metagenome assembly FTGR01 (sample SAMEA3914789, study PRJEB12502) | metagenome | biome: forest; material: soil | place: Canada | collected 2011-07-03 | depth 0.3 m
CGCTGGCGCCCCCCGTCTTGCCGGCCTCGGTGGCTTCCACCTCCCACTGCACCGTGCCGTCCTGCACCAGCGAGCCGGCGGGCAACAGCGGCGCAGCCACGTCCCAGCCGATCTCGCGCGATTCGCCCGCGGGGATCTCCACCGTCTGCGCCGCCAGCGCCTGCGGCTGCATGGATTGTCCCGGCGGGCTCACGCGCGCCGCGGCCTGCACCGTCATCGCGCGCTGCGTGGTATTGCGCAGCGCAAACATGGCCCGATAGCGATCTTCCTCGCGCACCAACGGCGGCAGTCCCGAGATCAGCTGCAGGTCCTGCGTGGCAGCAAGAGTAGCGCTGCCGTTGCCGAAGCGGCCCACGCCCAGGTCGGCCACGGCCACGATGCGGAATCGCGTGAGCGAATCGTTGAGCGGCACCGTCAGCGTGGCGCGCCCTTCGCCGTCAAGCTGCACGCGCGGATTCCACAGCAGCAAGGTATCGAACAACTCGCGCGTCGGGCTCTTGCCGCCACCGCCGCCTGCCGGCACGGCCTTGCGGCCGTAGTGGCGCCGGCCGATGATTTCCATCTGCGCGGTGGCGGTCTCCACACCGTAGCTGCGCCGCCGCAGCATCGCGTCGAGCAGATCCCAACTCGTGTTCGGCATCAGCTCAAGCAGTGCTTCATCCACCGCGGCAAGCGCGACTTCGCCGTTGGCGGCAGGCTTGCCGTCCGGCAGCTTCACCTGCACGGCTACCTGCGCCTTGCCGCGCACGGGATAGCTCGCCTTGTCGGGTGTCACCTTCACATCAAGCTTGTAGCCCTCGTTGCCCACGCGGATCTCCGCCAGCCCGAGGCGGAAAGCCGGCTTGGACAAATCCACCAGTGCGCTCGGCGCGGCGTACTCGCGCCCCTCGCTGCGAAACGCCTGCCACCACTCGGTCGGCTGGCGCCAGCCCCAGGTGAAGAACGAATACCAGGGCACCTCGCGCAAGCGCCCGCGCAACGCCAGCACCGACACATACACATTGGGGCCCCACTCCGGCCTCACCTTGACCCGCACCGTGGGGTCGCGCCCGTTGAGCGCCACCACGCTGGTCTCCAGCACGCCCTCGCGCTCCACCGCCACCAGCGCGGTGGCATGGCGGAACGGCATGCGCACCTGGAACACGGCGGTCTCGCCCGGCGCGTAGGCCTTCTTCTCGGGCAGCAGGTCGATGCGGTCGTTGTTCTCGCCGCCGAACCACAGCTCGCCCTGGCGCGTCACCCACACCGAAGTGGCGGCCTGCGATACGCGTCCCGCGTTATCCCGCGCCTGCGCGATCAGCTCCACCTGGCCGGCCTCGGGCAGCGCCACGTCGCATTGCATGCGGCCTTGCGCGTCGGTACGGCCCTCGCATACGGTGCCCAGATCCTTGTTCTCGTTGCGGTTGTCATAGCGATAGAAGCCGCCCACCACGCGCTTGCGCACCGAGGTGGTGATGCGCACCTGCGCGCGCAGCGAGATCGGCACGTTGGCCTGCGGCCGCCCCTGCGGATCGAGCGCCACGGCATGCACGGGCAGCTTCTGCTTGACCGAGACCCAGCTCTGCGTGCGGATGCCCGCCACCACGCCGGCCGGCCACATCGGCACCGTCTGGCGCAGCGTCTGGATCTCGCCGTTGGGGTCGGCAAAGCCCGACTCCACCACCAGGTCCTTGGGTGCGTCCAGCCTCGGCATGTTCTTGAGGGTCAGCGTGCCGCCGCCGCTCTTGTCCAGCTTCAGCGGCAGCTTGTCCGCCACCAGCTTCTGCGCCTCGTCGCGCTGCGCAGTGCCATCCTCGCCCTCGTCCTCATCGCCACTGCTGTCCTTTTGCGGCTTGCGCGGCGCGGCGAAGGCATAGCCATCGTAGTCGGCAAAGCGCACGTACTTGTCGCGCAGCAGCGCCGACACCCGCACCGGCAGGCCTGCCGCGCCGCCGCCCGACACGTAGTGCACTTCCAGGTTGAGCGGCACCTCGGCCGGCGCCACCAGCGCCCCGCCGCTGCCGGCCTTGAGCGTGCCCGCGAGCACCGGCAGGCGGAAGGCCTCCACGCGGAAGCTGCCGCTGTCCAGCACGCGATCCTTGGCGTCGCTCAACGACACGGTATAGACGCCAAGCTTCGCTGCCGCGGGAATCGCGAACGTGCTCTCGGCGCTGCGCCCACCTGTGGCGGTGGTGCGCCACTGCACCGGCTGCTCGTAGGTCTGGCCACTGCCTTCATGCTGGATGACCAGCTTCTCCGGCAAGGGATCGCCCGCACCCGGCAAGGCGAAGCCATTCGCGGTCTCGGTGCGGATCACGTGCTTCATCGACACGGTCTCGCCGGCACGCAGCAAAGTGCGATCGAAGATGGTGTGGGCGCGCACGTCCGGCACCGCGCTGGTGTCGGTCGGCACATTGAAGCGCCAGCTCTCGATGCCCTGGTTCCAGTCGGACATCACGAAGGCCATGTCGGCCTGCCCGCGCGCCTGCGGATGATCGGCGGCAATGCGCGCCGAGACGAAATAGCCAGACAGCCCGGTGTCGTCGCAACTGCGCTCGCGCACGTCGTCCAGGCCGTTGAAGCTCGCCAGCCCGGCAGCATCGGTACGGCCCGAGGCCAGCAGCTTGCCGCTGCAATCGCGCAGCGCCACCGCGGCGTTGGCCACCGGCTTGCCGTCGTCGAGCGTGGTGACCCACGCCAGCGCAGTCATTTTGCCGGAGCCGCGCGCGAGCTTGAAATGCACGCCCAGGTTGGTCACCAGCGCGGCGGTGCGCACGTACATGGGGACCGGCTTGCCGAGCAGTGCCTCGCCCAGCATCGGCGACGCGATCTCCACCACATGAAAGCCCGCTTCAGGCAGCGCAATGCCGACCACCTCGAACGGGCGGGGCGCCTTGCCGCCGGGCTCGCCCAGTTGCGGAATGGCGAGCTTGCGCGCACCCGCCACGCCATCGAGCAGCGACACGGAGCGGGTCTCGATGGAAGGCGCGTTGCGCGGGTTGTTGACCGCGGACGGCGAGCGGCCGGCGAGAATGGCGTCGAGCTCGCCGCGCGTCCAGCTGCCTTCGTGCAGCCGGCGCACCAGCCCGTACCAGCGCAGCACCGCGCCGTCGTCGTCCACCTTCAGGCGGCGTACCGTGCCAGCTTGCGCGCGCACGCCTTGCGCCGGCAGGTCGGCCTCGACATTGCGCAGCGTCACCGGCAGCAGCGCCGGATAGTCGGCCGGCGCACGGCCCTTGGGCAACTCGCCAAAGCGCTCGAGCACGCCGAACGGGGCGGCCGAGAATTTCGCCAGCGGCGGCATCACGGCCATGCTGACCTTGAGCGGGAACAGCTCGGCATTGGACAGCACGCGGCCGCTGTCGTCCTTCAGGCCGGCGGGTACCGAAAGCGTGAACTCGGTCTTCTCGGCAAAGGGCGGCTTGAAGCTGACACTGCTGACGGGCGCGTCGCGCGCCGCGTCCGGCTCGAATTGCGGGGCGCGCGGGCCTTTCGGCGTATTGAGCAGGATATGCTCGGCGTCCTTGCGCGAGATCGGGGCGGAGAACGACAGCGAGATAGGCCGCAACGGCGTGCAGGGCGACTGCGCGCGCTCGCGCTCGCAGGTAAAGCTGGCGGTGAAGGGCTCGCGCACGGTGTAGTCGAAGCGCCGCTCGTCGCGCGTGGCCAGCCCCGAAGGCGTGGCGATGCCGCTGCCCAGCACCAGTTGCATACGCGCACCGGACGGCAGGCGCTGCTGGCAGGCCAGCAGGTGCACGGTATCCACCTCGTCGGCCTTCAGCTTCCAGTGCAGCGCGCCCAGCACGGCGTCGCGCTCCTTGCCGGCAACGAGGCGCACGGGGATGCGCTCGCCCAGGCCTTGCGCCTGGCACCATGCAGCGGTGCGCACCGAGTCGGCGGTGGCCGGCCCGTTGAAGCGCAGCGCAAAGACCTGGTCTTCTTCGATCTCGCCGCCGCCGGGTCGCGCGAAGACCACGGTGGGGCCGCCGGTCTCGAAGCGGTACTCCGGCTTGCCGGTGTACGCCTTGCCCGCCTCGCTCTTGAGGCCGGCCACCATGCGCACCGTGCATTTGACGCCGGGAGGCAGGTCGCGCGCAAAATCGAATGCCCAGTTCTTCGCGTCGATCCAGCGTGCCTGCCCGGTGATCGTGCTGCCATTGCAGGACACCGTGGCGGGCGGGCTCGCCTGCAGGTCGCCCAGCGGCACCATCGCTTCATCGAAGCGGATCGCCACCTGCCGCACGCGAGCGACCTCGCCCTCCGGCGAGAAGCGGATCACCTGCGCCGCCTGGCCGGAGCCCGGCAACGTCGCCAACACTGCCTGCAGGCAAGCTGCGGCAGCCCACCAGTACCCACCTCTCGCACGTTGCTCACGCTTGTCCATCCGAGCGACGATCTGCGTCATCCTGCCTCCTCCCGATTACGGCACCCGGCGAGGGTGACATGCGCCGATGGCAAGCGCAAGTCCGCGCGCGCAGCGAGAGGCCCGCTGGCTAGCGCAAATGCGACAGCGGCAACGGCCCGTCGCGCTTGAGCGCGGTCAGCACGATGTTGGAACGCACGCTCTCCACGCCCGGCACGCGCATGAGCTTCTTCATCGTGAATTCGGCCAGCGTCGGCAGGTCGGGCACCATGATACGCAGCAGGTAGTCGGCCTCGCCCGCCACGGAGTAGCACTCCTGCACTTCTTCCAGCAGCAGGATGTCCTCGCGGAAGCGCTCGACGATGGTGTCGCCGTGGTGGGCCAGCTTGACGCTGGTGAACACCAGCACGCCAAGCCCGAGCGATGGCGGCGACAGCACCACGCGGTAGCCGGTGATCACGCCGTCGGCCTCGAGCCGCGCGAGCCGCCGCCCGATCTGGCTGGGTGAAAGATGAATGCGCTCGGCGAGCTGCTGGTGGGTGGAGCGGCCGTCGGTCTGCAATGCCGCCAGCAGCGCGAGGTCAAATGGGTCGAGGTTGATCATGGTCATGTCGCTTCGGTCGCGTTGGTCGCGTTGGTCGAATCGGAATCGCTTCTTGTTGTGCACTACGCTGGCGGGAAGAATGCTACCTCCACCGCCGCCTTGCGGCACGCCGATTGTCGCTAGCAGCGCACCCGCGCATATTTCCCGCATACAATACCAAATTTCTGCGTGATTGATGCATCTCCTGACGAAACCAAGCCGTATTTGCGGGCCATTTACGTCATATCCTCGCTAAACTGTGCGGTAAATCTGCAGGAGATAAAACATCATGGACGCAATGGCTATCGCCACCCAGGCTGGGGACGCCCAGGCCAGCTTTGCCGGCACCTTGACCGACAAGCTCAAGGAACAATTCGACGCCGGCCTGCTGTCCGGCCAGGAGCTGCGCCCCGATTTCACCATCGCGCAGCCGCTGGACCGCTATACGGACACGGACCACGCGGTGTGGGCCAAGCTCTACGACCGCCAGGCCTCGATGCTGCGCGGCCGCGTCTGCGATGAATTCCTGCAAGGCCTGTCCACGCTGGGCATGGAGCGCGACCGCGTGCCCAGCTTCGACCAGCTCAATGAAACCCTGATGCGCGCCACCGGCTGGCAGGTGGTGGCGGTGCCCGGCCTGGTGCCGGATGCCGTGTTCTTCGAGCACCTGGCCAACCGCCGCTTTCCCGCGAGCTGGTGGATGCGCAAGCCCGAGCAGCTCGATTACCTGCAGGAGCCCGACTGCTTCCACGATGTGTTCGGCCATGTGCCGCTGCTGATCAACCCGGTCTTTGCCAACTACATGGAAGCCTACGGCAAGGGCGGGCTCAAGGCCGCCTCGCTGGGCGCGCTCGACATGCTGGCGCGGCTGTACTGGTACACCGTGGAATTCGGCCTGATCCGCACGCCGGAGGGCCTGCGCATCTACGGCGCGGGCATCCTGTCGAGCCAGGGGGAATCGATCTACAGCTTGGACTCGGCCAGCCCCAACCGCATCGGCTTCGATGTGCGGCGCATCATGCGCACGCGCTACCGCATCGACACGTTCCAGAAGACGTACTTCGTGATCGACAGCTTCGACCAGCTGTTCGACGCCACCCGCCCCGACTTTGCGCCGCTCTATGAGGAACTGCGCGCACAGCCCACGCTTGGCGCCGGCGACGTGGGGCAATCCGACCTCGTGCTGCATCGCGGCTCGCGCGAAGGCTGGGCCGACAGCGACGACGTCTGACTCCAGCGCCCCGCGCGCGCTTTGTGAAACAATATCGGCATGCCCGCTCCGCCCCCGCCGCCATGCACATCGCAATGGCCGGAAAGTTGAGCGGGCGGGCTGGTATTCCCGTTTGCCAACTTCCTTTTCGACCATCGAGCCCATCATGTCCCCTGCGCCTGTCGTGCCCCTAACGCTTGAAGAACGTGCGCCGCTGCTGGCCAGCCTGCCCGGCTGGAGCACCGTCGATGACCGCGATGCGATCCACAAGCGCTTTACCTTTGCCGACTTCAACGCCGCCTTCGCCTTCATGACGCGCGTGGCGCTGGCCGCGGAAAAGGCCGACCACCATCCGGAGTGGTTCAACGTCTACAACCGGGTCGACGTCACCCTGTCCACCCATGACGCCAACGGCCTGACCCGGCGCGATATCGACCTGGCCGCCTTCATGGAGCGCGCCGCCGCGTCGCTGTCCAAGGCCTGAGCGCGCGCCTGCGCCTACCCGGGAGACTGTAGGCAAACCGAAAGGACGCAAGCGGCCCTGCGCTGTACAATCGGTGGTTGACCGCTTGTTGCATTCGTCACTTTCCCGACCCCTTTCGAGCCTCCCAGCCTGCCACCATGCGTATCCTTCTGATCGAGGACGACCGTCAGATCGCCAGTGGCGTCGAAGCCGGCTTGTCCCAAGCCGGCCATCAGGTGCGTGTGGTGCATGACGGCGTCTACGCCACCGAGCACCTGCTGCGCGAACAACACGACCTGGTGATCCTCGACCTGGGCCTGCCCGGCATCGACGGCATGACCCTGCTGGCGCGCTACCGCTCCCGCAACCGCACCACGCCGGTCATCATCCTGACCGCGCGCGACGAGCTCGAAGACAAGCTCTCCGGCCTGAACGCCGGCGCCGACGACTACCTGGTCAAGCCCTTCGCCCTGCCCGAGCTGGAGGCGCGCGTGCGCGTCTTGCTGCGCCGCAGCCAGCACGGCGAGGCCGCGCCCGAGCGCGACGTGCGGCTCGGACGACTGCGCCTGTCGGGCAACGACCGCCGCATGTTCATCGACGGCAAGCCGCTGGAACTCTCGCCGCGCGAATTCGCCGTGCTGGAGCTGCTGCTGCAGCGCCAGGGCCGCGTGGTCAGCAAGGCACAGCTGCAGGACCATCTCGCCACTTTCGCGCATCCCGCGGGCGAAGGCGGGGACACGGTTGGCGATACCGCCATCGAAGTCTACGTGCACCGCGTACGCAAGAAGCTCGAAGAATGCGACGTGGAGATCGTGACCGTGCGCGGTTTCGGCTACCTGCTGCAGATCCGCGCCGGCACCTGACGCCGCGCCCAGGGAGAAGCCCGCCATGTGGCTGCGCCCACGTCCTCCCCAGCCTCCCAAGGCCCTGACCGACGCCGCCAGCGGTGCATCCGGCAAGGCCGTCGCAACCGCCGCGGCAACGCCATCCGCGCGCTCGGCCTCCACGCAAAGCCTGCGCGTGCACTTGCTGCGCGCGCTGGCCACGCCGCTGTTCGCGCTGGTGCTGACCAGCGGCTCGCTCTCCTACTGGCTGGCGGCGCACTACACCACACAGGTATTCGACCGCGCCCTGTACGGCGTGGCCAACAATATCGCGCAGCAGATCCGCATTGCGGGCCCCCGGCTGGAGCAAGACATCCCGATGATCGCGCAGACGCTGGTCGAGGCCGAAGGCACCGACCGCATCTACTGGCGCATCCACGGCCCCGACGGGCTGATCGGCGGCATGGACACCTGGCTGGGCTACGGCACCGGGCAGACTTCGCTGCACGATGCGCGGCTTTTCTATGCCTGGTTCAGCGGGCGCCAGGTGCGCGCCGTGCGCCTGCCGGTCAACCTGCCCAGCCCGGCCTCGGATGAACTGGCCACCAGCGAGGCCGGACGCGCCCCGCGCGGGCCCATCGTGGTGGAAGTGGCCGAGCTGCTGGACCGGCGCGAGACCGCCGCCAACGAGATCCTGCTGTCGGTCTCGGTGCCGCTGATCCTGCTGCTGGTGGTGGGCAGCCTGATCCTCTCGCACGTGCTCAAGGAAGAGCTGGTGCCGCTGCAGATCCTCACCGACAAGCTCAATCGCCAGACCGCGCGCTCGCTGGCGCCGCTCGATGAAACCCAGGTACCGGCCGAAGTGGAGCCGCTGATCCGCGCGCTCAACGCACTGCTGGCCAGGCTGCGCGATGCGCTCGACGCGCAGCGCAAGTTCATCGCCGACGCCGCGCACCAACTGCGCACGCCGCTCACTGCCGTCAAGCTGCATGCCGACCGTGCGGTGCAGTCGGTGGATCCCGCGGTGACGGACCACGCGCTGCGCGAGCTGCAATCGGCAGCCGACCGCGCGGTGCGCCTGTCCAACCAGTTGCTGTCGCTGGCCCGCGCGGAGCCCGGGCTATCGCTGGAGCGTCTGGGCCCGATCGAGCATTTCGACCTGGCCACGCTGGCCTTCGAGACCGGCGCCGAGTGGGTGCCGCAGGCGCTCGCGCGCCAAATCGACCTGGGCTTCGAGACCTTGCCCGGTCCCACCTTTACGGGCGCGGCGCCCTCCACGGTGCGCGGCAACCGCCTGCTGATACGCGAAGCGCTCAGCAACCTGATCGACAATGCCGTGAAATACGTGCCGCCCGGCGGGCGCATCACCGTGCGCGCTGGCGGCGAGGCGCTCGGCCATCGCGGCATGGCGGTGGTGATGGTGGAAGACAACGGGCCGGGCATTGCGCTGGCGCGCCGCGAGGAAGTCTTCAAGCGCTTCTTCCGCGGCGACCATACGCCGGGGCCCAATGCGCCGGCGCAACCGCCCGGCGGCGCCGGCCTCGGCCTCGCCATCGTGCATGAAATCATCGGCCTGCATCACGGCACCATCCGCATCGAAGATGTGCCCGCCTCCGGGGAGGAGGCCGAGGCGCGCGGCATGCGCTTTGTGATCCGCATCCCGTGCGAGGCCGCCGGGATCGTCTGAGGTGAGGCGGGACAAGCCGTGCAACTCGTCCCCTTGCAAGACGCCTACTTGGCTTTCTTGTCCTTCGGCGCCAGCATGGTGCCGCGGCACTTCGGGTTGCCGCAACGGCACTCGAACTCCTTCTTGAGCTTCTTGGTGTAGCGCGCGTCGATCACCAGCCCATAATCGTAGAACAGTTCCTCGCCGCCCGCGATGTCGCGCAGCGCGTGGATGAACACGCGCCCCTTCTTCTCGCGTGCCTCGCAATTGGGCGCGCAGGCGTGGTTGATCCAGCGCGCGCGGTTGCCGCCGAACTTGGCGTCGATCACGTTGCCGTCTTCCAGGCTGAAGTAGAAGGTGTGGTTGGGATCCGCCGGATCGTGCGGATGGCGCTTGAGCGCTTCCTTCCACGAAATATGCTCGCCCTTGTATTCGATGATGCGCTCGCCCTCGGCAATCGGCGCGTTCGCATAGACGCCCTTGCCATGCACGCCCGAGCGGCGCACTTCGACGCGGTCGGACGCGGTCTTGCGCTTGCCCTGCCTGGGGCTCTTGACGCGCTCGGCGTCTTTCGCGTCAGTCCCTTCCTGGTTCAATTCCTCTTGCTTTGCCTGTTCCGCCATGTGCCATCCCGTATTGGTCCGCCTTCCTGCCACCCTGCGTGGCTGCGCGCCGCCCGGGCGCGATGGCGATGATACCTGCCCATATTGGCTGCGGCATCCCCTTGCCGGCAAATAGGCGTATACGGGCGGCCCACCTGAACCTGTATACGTCGATCCAGATATACAGCGCACCGGTTAACGGGAAGACCCATCATCGAAACAGCCTCAAGAAGCTCTTCTGTGGCTACCTGTGGCTACGTATACGACCACGAACCCGCCGACAGTTTGTGGATAACCCGGCAAAAATCTGGGGATAAAGACATGCAATTCATGTGGGCTGCCTGGGGTTGGCATGGGGACGCATCAGGCATAAGTCGGAGGGTTGCACCCGACCCCCTCATCCAAAAGGCTAAGTCATCCACGTCCGCCAACACCGGGTCCCACCACTTCTGCTTCTTGCAACATCCTGATTTGAAAAGCGTTTACCGGGTTATCCACAGAAAAGGCAGCCGTTTACCTACTACTACTATCTGTATACATTAAAGAAAGAAGTAAACAGAAAGGACTACGTCCTGTTATCGGCGAGCAAAGAGAACCACGCAAAAAATAAAGGGCTGAAAAGCCGCTTCAGGCGTGGCTTCTTTTTTGAGCAAG
>FTGR01000391.1_pt1 | contig 10324 bp, 8 predicted proteins | sample 1640751 | NCBI WGS metagenome assembly FTGR01 (sample SAMEA3914789, study PRJEB12502) | metagenome | biome: forest; material: soil | place: Canada | collected 2011-07-03 | depth 0.3 m
CACTGTGGCCTGCCGCGGAGCCAGCTCGTGTCGCTTGCCGTGAAACTGCTCGAAATCCCGCAACCCATCATTGAGGATGCGATCGACCAGGAGTTGGCAGAGGAAGTCGTGATCGCGGATACCGTTGACGGCGTTCCGAGCGTCTTCCTGGCGCCGCTGTACCACGCCGAGCGCTCCATCGTCTCACAGGTCAAACGCCTGGCGTCCGGATCGCCACCGTGGAGCGCGTTTGATGCCGACAAGGCCATCCCGTGGGTTGAGAAGAAGCTCGCAATTGACTTGGCCGATAGCCAGAAGCAGGCCATCCGTCTGGCCTTGTCGTCAAAGCTGCTGGTTATCACCGGCGGTCCCGGTGTGGGCAAGACCACACTGGTCAATTCGATCTTGACAATCCTGCGTGCAAAGCAGGTGAAGGCGCTGTTGTGCGCGCCTACTGGACGGGCGGCCAAGCGGTTATCGGAATCTACCGGGCTTGAAGCGAAGACCATCCACCGGCTGCTTGAAGTCAATCCAGCCAATGGACAATTCAAGCGCAATGAGGAGTCGCCGTTGGATTGTGATCTGCTTGTGGCAGACGAGTGCTCGATGGTCGACGTGCCGTTGGCGAACCAGTTGCTCAAGGCTGTGGCGTCCACCACAGCGATGATCTTCGTCGGCGACGTGGATCAACTGCCGTCGGTTGGCCCCGGACAGGTTCTCGCGGATTTGATCGAAGCGGGCGCGGTGCCTGTCGTGCGCTTGACTGAGGTGTTCCGGCAGGCTGCCACCTCGCGCATCGTTCGAAGCGCCCACCAGATCAATCAAGGGCTGTTCCCATCCTTGCCTGAAAAAGGCGAAGAGTCGGATTTCTATTTTGTGCCGGCCGACGAACCCGAAGCAATTGCCCAGACCGTCGTCGATCTGGTCAAGACCCGGCTACCCAGAAAATTTCATCTGGACCCGGTACGCGATATTCAGGTGCTGTGCCCGATGAATCGCAGTCTCACCGGTGCTCGCGGCATCAATCAGTTGCTGCAGGAAGCGCTGAACCCGCCGGGTGAGCACAGCATAGAGAAGTTCGGCTATCGCTTCAGTGTTGCCGACAAGGTCATGCAGATCGAGAACAACTATGACAAGGATGTCTATAACGGCGACATCGGGTTCGTGACCGACATCGACCCCGATGAGCAGGAATTGACCGCGAGCTTTGATGATCACGTCGTCACATACGCGTTTGGCGAACTGGATGAACTCGTGCTGTGTTACGCGACGACCATCCACAAATCCCAGGGATCGGAATATCCGGTGGTGGTGATTCCTATCTCGACCCAGCACTATATGATGCTCAAGCGAAATCTGATCTACACCGGCATCACGCGCGGCAAACGCCTCGTTGTATTGGTCGGACAAAAGCGTGCCCTGGCGATTGCTATCAAAGGCAAGCAGACCGAACGTCGCTGGTCGAAACTCGCAGAATGGCTGCACCCGTGAATCGCACGGCGTTGGTTGGGCCAATGCCGTGCGGACGTTATATGCCTCCGATTCCGGCGAGCTTTCGCCAAAAGTGCCTCAATCCACACGCACTCGTGTGCTCCCTGCCGCTCTCGCAAGCGGTCTTGACTAGATTTCCAGCATTGGCGCGGGCGCCTGTATGGGGTGAGTTCGAATGAGGGTGTAAAGGCCGCGGCAAGACATTCTCGTCTTGTCACGTGGGAGTCGCAATGCTGCATTGCAATAATTGCAACGCCGGACCGGTGGATGAAATGATATTAGGGTTTATACTAATGTCTGTCTCCTCCTTGTCTCCGACATGGATTCAACCCGCCTTCGTGGCGGGTTTTTTTTCGTCGTGCGCCGAGCATGCTACAGCTTGGGGGTGCAAGTTTCCTGTTCCACCTGATGGTGGTGAAGGATCGAGCCACAATTCCGGACCCTCAAAGAGGCGCTTCAAGCATCGGCACGAAAGGCACGATTACGCCGGGCAGCGGATATTTTCACGAGCGTGAAAGTTCGCCGGGGGTGCCAACAGCGGGATCCAACGGCACCGCCTCCGGCTTGCCTGGGCTGGCGCCGCAGTGGCAGGCGTCCAGCCGATCCGGTGGCGTTCCCCTGCGTGGCCGCGTGCCGGGCGTCGTCCTCCGCATGCAATAGACGCTGGTGGTTGCATGTCCCAGGTTGTCCAGCACGAAGCGCAGGTCGACCTGCTGGTCGCTCATGTGGCTGCCGGCGGTATGGCGCAGCCAGTGCGCCGACGCGCTGGCCAGCACCGTGGCCCGGCTTTCCCACTCGGGGCCGCGCGAGCGCAGGCGCGCGGCGGCCATCCCGAACACCTCTTTCAGCACCAGATGCAGCGCGCCGCGTGACAAGGGCTTTTCCTTGCCGATGATCGGCAGCACCATGGGGCGCGCCTCACCAGGATGCGGTACCGGCGGCAGGCCGTACGCCTCGCGATAGCGCGCCAGTTTCACGATCAGTTCGTCCGTCGCCGGCACCAGCCGCGTCTTGTTGCCTTTGCCCGTCACCTCGAGCCACCAGCGCTCCAGGCCCTCCCGGTCGCGCCGGCAGAAGAAGGCGCCCATCTGGGTCTCGGCCACCTCGGCCGCCCGCAGGCCGCCGAGATACAGCACCGTGAAGAGCCAGCGGCAGCGCGCTGCGTGCAGCCGCTTGCGCTCGGTGGCGCTGGCGGGCTCGCCCACGTTCGTCAACAAGAAGAATGGTGGTGGTGGGCGGTGGAGACGACAGCCGTTCCACGCTACAACATCCTCCACGCCAGTGCCCCCCTCGTCACACAAAGTGCGGAAGACCCACGATTATTACACTTCACGGCCTGGGGCCGGAGGTCGTGGCAATGCGCAACCCGCCGAAGAGCCCACCGAATCTACGAGTCAGTCAATGACGGTACTCGGCGGACGGTTACCAGCGACACATGGTCGACGAATGGCGCCCGCCAGCTGCAAATGCCTCACGCGGCGTCCGGCGCCCCCACCAGCGCCAACAGCGGCGCCATGCATGGGCTGGCCGCCGCCAGTGCGCGATGTTCGTCGAGGATGTCCTGCAGGATGGCATGCGTCGTATCCGGGTTGGCCAGTACCACGCGGAAAACGGCAATCGGGCGGCCACCCCACTGTGTCGACATCAACTGCGTGCGCGATACGAACGAGCGGCCTGCATCGCGCTGCATTTCCTGAATGCTGATGGTCAGCGCATCCAGCGCGTCCAGGATCTTCTCGCGCCTGTCGGCCGAAGCCGTTGCCAGCGCGGCACGCACGGTCTCGGGTACATGGCGATAGGTCAGGATGCAAAGCTGCGGGTGGCTGTCGAGCTCGAAATCCGGCTGCTGCGCAATCAGGGATGCAAAGTAGTGGGCGTTATCGATGCTACGATCGATCAACTGCGCGATCCCCTTGCGACCGAGCAGATGAAGGTTCGCATAGAGCATGACTGCCGCCGCACCACGCGATCCTTCGAGCGTATGGCGCCCCAGGTCCACCGAGCCCTTGCGCACGATGTAGTTCGCATGCTGGATGATTTCCTGCGTCCACGCTGGGCTCCGGAATAGCACCATGCCGGCACCCATCGGCACGTAGAACTGTTTGTGCGCATCGATGACGACGGAATCGGCACGCTCGATGCCCGCGAAGCGCCAGCGCTCGCGCTCCGACAGCAGTGTTGCGCCGCCCCATGCGGCATCCACGTGGAAATGGCAGCCGGCCTCCTGAGCAACATCCGCAATCGCGTCGAGCGGATCGACCGCGCCCGTCTCCGTCGTCCCCGCTATGCCGACGATCGCCATCGGCCGGATGTTGCGCTGCTGCAGGTCACGCATGGTGTCGCGCAGCAGGTCGATGCGCATGCGACCGTCTGCATCGACCCCGACCGGCACGAGATTGTCGCGCCCGATGCCAAGGACATCGGCTGCCTTTCGCAACGAGTAGTGCCCGCGCTCCGAGACGACGATTGCAAGCCCGTCATGGCCGTAATGGCGTAGCGCAGCCACCAGTCCGGCGCGATGGATGCCGGCGAAGCCATCACGCGCGCCCAGCAAGTTGTTGCGGCTCGCCCATAGCGCGGTGAGGTTGGCGACCGTGCCGCCAGAACAGATCGCGCCGAGCGCGTGGTCGGCATCGTGCAGCCATCTCGCATAGAACGCGCTGTCCTGGGCAAACACCATCTTGTGCAGCATGCCGATGACTTGGCGCTCGAGCCCTGTCAGCGCGCCCGACGTCTCGAGCTTCACGACGTTCTGGTTCAGCGCTGCCACCACCTTGGCGAGCGAGGGCATGAACGACGGCAGCGACGACGTCATGTGTCCGACGAAAGTGGGCGATGCCACGGGCATCACGTGCCGAAACACGTCGTTGAGCAGATGATCGGCATGCGCTTGCGGCGATGTCGGAGTCTCGGGCAGCTCAACCGACGCGAAAACCGCCTCGCGTGTGGCGCACGCGCCAACCGGATCAAAACGCTCGCCCGCAAAGAAATCCGCCGGATGCTCGGCGATCAATCGCTCGAGCGATTCGAATGCACCTCGATCCGCGTCAAACCAGCGCAAGGGGCAGTCGTCGCCCCCGTCCGTGCTTTGTGAGGTCTCTTCGCGAGAGATGTCCGGCTTCATTTGCATCACCCAGTTTAATCCCGTAGAGCCATGGTGCGCCGGGCATTGTGCCGGATCGGACGGATGCGGATTGGCCGAGGGCCCCGACCGGCACGTTTGGCGACGTCGCCGCTGCCCGTTGATGACCATCAATCGCCTTCTCTATCGGGCGCCCTGCGGAGCGGTCAGCACCAGCACCAAATACCAGAGGGCCTCTGGAGTTGATCGCACGCCGGAAGGGGGGTATCCATTGATGGATGCAGGGCGCGCCTCGCTGTCACTCCGATTGCTCCAGCAGCCGGGGCAGTACGGCTAGCTGCGCCGAGCGCGCGCTCGAGCAGCTGACGTCGCGTGCATAAAAGCCACGCTCTTTATTACTTCTGGGAATATGTGTCATTTCGAGGCTTTCTCCCGGCACGCCCCCGTGTCGGGTGTCTGAAAGTTCTGGTTCCCGAGAAGTAAAATCCCCACACTCTGGGGAAGTGTGGGGTTCGGGAGAGCGGAACCGGATTTGGGGGAGAGTGTCCCCGACCGGGATTTGAAGTCCTTAGAGGGGGGCGTGGTCGGACGCAATGTAGTACCTGGCGCCGTCCGTATAAGTGTCGAATTTGCCGCTTTTTGCGCTGTCAGTATAAACATCGTACTTCCCAGACCGCGCGCCGTCAGTGTAAGTACGGCGCCCCCTGTGAGGTCCACGCGTCCATCACGCGGCCCGTGCGCTCGACCTGGTCGCCGGCCCGCTGCCGCCAGTAGTCGCCGAGCAGCACCACGCCGACCTCACCTTCATCGACATTGAACGCGATGCCGTACACGTCGCCGGGAAAGCGCACCAGCTCGTCGTAGCCGATGCCCGGCACGGGAATCAGGTTAACGGGGCGACTTCAGAATTCGGAAAACATCGCCCAATTTGGACTGCAAAGCCTTGCTGGATAAGGGTGTGGCTTCACCGCGATAAAACGCCCAACGGGCGATTAACGGCAATCAGCGAGTCGTTGATTTCATTGCTGGCGCATCTGAACCTGACGCCGCAGAAGTCGTTGCAGCGCGCATATCAGCGCGACCTAGAGGAGATCGAGCGCTGGCAACGGGACACGTATCCTGCCATTGCCAAGCAGGCTCGTGAGGAGAACGCCGACATCTTCTTCAGGGATGATCGTATAGAGCCTCCATGCGTTGATCACGGCGCTCCCCGGCCCGACGCGGGTCGGAAGTGACCGTAAGACGGGAAGTCAGCCGGAGATCAGGTCGCATTTCATGCAGACATCGGACGGATTGGCCTGCCATTGATATGCCTGTGACGCTTGTACCTCTGCCGGTAGCGCGCGGCGCGGCATCAACGTAAACCCGTGACGACTAAAGTAAGTCGCAAAGCGCATCGCTAACATCACTGCTTGTCGACACCCTCCAGCTCGGGCGCGCATGAGTGCAGCTTGCACCAGAGACGAAGCGATACCACGGTCGCGGTAATCGGCAAGCACGGCAACGGGCCCGATGATTGCAGTGTCACCATGCCGCTCCACGCCGGCACAACCGACGATCAAGGATTCGGTGATGGCGATATGGAATGTGGTTGCAAATAGATTGAGTGCCGAAGCATCAAGCCCGCATTGTTCGAGGATGCTAATAATCTGTGGCGCTTGGCCGGTGACGGCAGCGCGAATGGAAATGCCTCTCATTTTGACCCCTCTCGCTTCGGCGTTTAGCCGGATGTTTTTTTCGCGACTTCATCAAGGCGTGCTGCCGCCTTTTTAATTGTTATGCCGTGTAAAGATCCCCACAGGGCCGGGTGGCCTTTGGAGTAAACCACAGTTAGGCAGCCTGACTGCCGTTGGCGAGTATGGATATGAGTCTCCATTCCGACTATCCCCCAATCGTGTTATGCGCTGCAAAACGCCATCACGGCGCAATCACGACGGCCGAACGCCCAGCAACTTGCGCCATTTGTGTTGTCCAGCATCTTGGCGACGATTCAATACCCTGCGACATCAATCTGTTGGCGGCGCCATACCAAGTCATCCGATGCTGAGACAGACCGCATGGCGGAAATTTCCGTAACCAGATTGCTAGATACCTGGCTGCCCGATACAGGATTGGCGCGAACCGAGCCCAATAGTTGGCACAGCGCCTCGTCGTGGGTCGCGATACTATTGATAGAGCTTCGCCGCTTCGTCATCGCCCGGATGCCGGCCTGCTCGGCGAACCGAACGCGCGCGGTGAAGGGGTCATGCCAAGATGCGGGCAATTGGCTATCATAAGCCTTGGGGTTATATAGACAAACAAAAACATTCCCATCGCTTATAAGGCTGGTCTGGAATTTTGCCACCGTCCTCGGCTAGACTGGCTGGCCCTTCAGAGATTGCCGAGATCCTGTATGGCTACCGTCGAGCGTACCGCCTACCCGCGTTTCCCGAAGGTTTTCTCCACCAAGGAGCTACAGGCGTGCTACACGCCGGATGCCGAGGAACTGGAGTGGGTCACCCGCTCAACCCGTGGACAAGGTCCGCGACTTGGCTTGCTGGTGCTGCTGAAGGTCTTTCAGCAACTGCATTACTTCCCCAACCTGGACAGCATTCCCGTCGTCGTGATCGACCACGTGCGCGCCAGCGCTTGTCTGGCGCCAGATGCCGCGTTTGGCTATGACCGCAAGCTGTCCCCCACGCTGTACCGGCATTACACGGCGGTGCGCGAATTTCTAGGCGTCCAGGCGTATATTGGCACCGATGCCAACAAGGTCACGATTCGCTCCGCGCGCGAAGCCGCGGAAACGATGGACCAGCAGGTGGACATCGTCAACGCCACCATCGATGCGCTGATCCTGCACCAGGTCGAGCTGCCAGCGTTCTCCACTCTAGACAACATTGCCGAGCAGATTCAGACTCGCACGCAGACCGCGCTGTTTCGATGTGTCGCAAGGCGCTTGTCGGATGAGGAACGGCAGCGGCTGGACCGGCTTCTCACCCGGGAATTCACCAACCGCCTGACCGCCTACAACAACATCAAGCGCCACGCGCGCCGTCCATCACGCAAGCATCTCAGCCTACTCATAGAACACCTGACCTTACTCGACGGTCTTGGCGATTTCTCTTGCGCGATCGCAGGCGTGCCAGCCTCGAAGCTGCGCTCGCTGGCCAGCCAGGCCATGAGCCTGGACGCGGCCAATCTACGGGAGATCCTGCCTGAGAAGCGCTATACGCTGATCGTCGCCTTGCTCAACCATATGCGCGTGCGCACCCGCGACGATCTCGCGGAGATGTTCATCCGTCGCATGGGCGCCATCCACAAGCGGGCGCGCGACGAGATGGAGCGCATCCAGTCCCGTCAGCGCGCGCAGATGGAGAAGCTGGTCACCTTGCTCGACGGCGTAGTGGATATCGTCGCCGACGGCCAGGACGACGCGCTGATCGGCCGCCAGGTGCGCCGCTTCCTCGCGCCGTCCGGCGATCTGGAGCAGCTGCGCGAGAGCTGCGCCGAGGTGCGGGCCTTCAGCGGTAACAACTACCTGCCGCTGCTATGGCGGCATTTCCGCGCGCACCGCTCCGTGATGCTGCGCCTGGCCCAGGTGCTGGAATGGGAGTCGACCAGCCAGTCGCGCACGCTGCTGGCGGCACTTGCGGTGGTGCTGGACAATGCATCTCTGCATCTCTGCATCTCTGCATCTCTGCATCTCTGCATCTCTGCATCGCGAATGGATCGCCGCCGACGTCGATGTGAGCTTCGCCTCGGAACGATGGCGCAAGCTGGTGCGCCGCCCCCACGACCAGGGCGCCCCCACCAACCGGCGCTACCTGGAACTCTGCGTGCTCTCGCATATGGTCAACGAGCTGCGTTCCGGCGACTTGTGCGTGGTGGGGTCGGATGCCTTTGCCGACTACCGTGCGCACCTGCTGCCCTGGCGCGAATGCGAACGGCGCCTGCCCGAATACTGCGCCAAGCTGGATATGCCGGCCAACGCGCAGGGCTTCGTGGCGCATCTACACCAGTGGCTGACCGACACGGCGCGTACGCTGGATGCCAGTTTTCCCGACAAGCGCCAGCACGTCACCATCGGGCAGGACGGCGAACCCGTGCTCAAGCGGACAATCGCCAGGGAGATCCCGGCCAGCGCGATCGCCCTGCAACAGGCGCTGATCCGGCGCATGCCGACGCGCAATCTGCTGGACGTGCTGGCCAATATCGAGCACTGGACCCACTTCACCCGGCACTTTGGGCCACTCTCCGGCAGCGATCCCAAGATCCGCAATGCGGCCGAGCGCTACCTGCTGACCATCTTCGCCATGGGCTGCAACCTGGGGCCCACCCAGGCCGCCCGCCATATGGGGGATCGGGTCACGCCGCACAGATGTCGTTCGTCAACCGCCGGCATCTGAGCCTGGAGCGCCTCGAGACAGCGCAGCGGGAATTGATCGAGCTGTATCTGCGGCTCGACCTACCCAAGCACTGGGGGGATGGCAAGACCGTCGCGGCTGACGGCACCCAGTACGACTTCTACGACAACAATCTGCTGGCCGGCTACCACTTCCGCTACCGCAAGATGGGCGCGGTGGCCTACCGGCACGTGGCCGACAACTACATCGCGGTGTTCCGGCATTTCATTCCGCCCGGTGTATGGGAAGCCATCTACGTGATCGAGGGTCTGCTCAAGGCCGGCTTGAGCGTCGAGGCCGATACTGTGCACGCCGACACCCAGGGCCAGTCGGCGGCAGTATTCGCCTTCACGCATCTGCTGGGCATCAACCTGATGCCGCGCATCCGCAACTGGCAGGATCTGAAGCTTTACCGTGCCGATACCAACACCAAATACAAGCACATCGACCGGCTGTTCTCGGACAACGTGGACTGGGACCTGATCGCCTTCCACCGGCAGGACCTGATGCAGGTAGCGCTATCGATCCAGTCCGGAACAATCTCCTCGCCGCTCCTGCTGCGCCGGTTCGGCTCGGAAAGCCGCCGCAATCGCCTGTTTCTGGCGGCGCAGGAACTCGGCAAGGTCGTGCGCACGGCGTTCCTGCTCGAATGGATTGGCAGCCGCGAACTACGCCAGGAGATCACCGCCACCACCAACAAGATCGAGTCCTACAATGGCTTTGCCAAATGGTTCGCGTTCGGCGGTGACGTGCTGGCCGAAAACGACCCCGACGAACAGCAGAAGCGCCTGCGCTACAACGACCTGATCGCCTCGGCCGTGATTCTGCAGAACACGGTGGACATGATGCAGGCCCTGCGCGCGATGGTGAAGGAAGGGATCAAGGTCGACGTGGCCGACATCGGCTTCCTGAGTCCCTACCTGACCAGCAACATCAAGCGCTTCGGCGACTATAAACTCAACCTGGAGCGGGTGCCGGAAGCCTGGATTCGCGATAGCCTCTTCGCCGCTCCCGCCCATTCCGTCCGCAAGCCTCGCCATGCCTGACTCCGATACCCCTTACGGCAGGGTCGACGCCGAGGCGTTGCAAGCGCTTCGAGACACGTTCGACACGACCACCATCCTGCGCGTGGTGGACCAACTCGATGCGATCCGCGCGCGTTGCTGTGAGCAAGCCGGGCTGCGCGACGATCTGCTGCGCTTGCACGGCATGGCACATACTCAGATCAACGGCGCCGCATTGTCGTATCCAACCACTGGTCCGACCATCGTGGACCAAGCCGAGGTCATCATAGAAGAACTGGACGACTGGATCGTGCTGCTCAAGCGCGCGGTGCAAGCGCTGTGTCCACTAGAGCCGCTGCGCCCCCGCGACGATGTCTAACTCG
>FTGR01000486.1_pt1 | contig 10030 bp, 8 predicted proteins | sample 1640751 | NCBI WGS metagenome assembly FTGR01 (sample SAMEA3914789, study PRJEB12502) | metagenome | biome: forest; material: soil | place: Canada | collected 2011-07-03 | depth 0.3 m
CTTTCGCCCCATCCGGGTCGCCTTCTTTGCCTACTTTCTTGGCGAGACAAGAAAGTAGGTCGCCTCCCCGCAGGGGAGGTGAAACTGCCTTTGACTTTAGGCTTTTGACCTTTGGACGTTAAGCAGTTGAATTTGACGTCAAGCCGCGCAGAAGATTCCGCGACGCGACTCAGCCCATGGTACCCAGGATCACGCTCGACGCCTTGAAGATCGCCAGCGCGCGGCTGCCCTCGGCCAGGCCGAGCGCGCTCACGCTGTCGTTGGTGACGATGGCCACCACGGTGCCGCCGCCGTCCAGCTCCAGCGCCACCTCGGCATTGACGGCGCCCGGCAGCACGCGGGTCACCTTGCCTGGCAACTGGTTGCGCGCCGAGAGCCGCAGTCCGGGATCGGGCAGCCCCAGCAGGACCGAGGAAGCCTTGATCAGCGCGAAGGCTTCGGCGCCGGGTACCAGGCCCAGCGTCTCCACGCTTTCGTGGGTGATGGTGGCGACCACGTGCTGGCCGCCCGCGAGCGACAGCGTGATCTCGTCGTTGACGGCGCCGCCACGGATCGCAGCCACCTTGCCGAAGAGCTTGTTGCGCGCACTGGTCTTGATCATGAAACGCCGCATCAGGTGAAGGTCGTCCTGCGCCGTCTCGTTGAAGTTGCCGAGGCTGGCGAGGTGTTCGATAAAGAGCCGGTGCTCGTGCTCGAGCACGCGGTAAGTGCGGATCAGGCTGGCGGCGCGCTCCGTGAGCACGGTACCGCCGCCGCCCTTGCCGCCGGCGGCGCGCACCACCAGCGGCTCGCCCGCGCTGTTGTTCATGGCGTCGATGGCATCCCAGGCGGCCTTGTAGCTCAGGCCGACCGCCTTGGCGGCAGCCGTGATCGAGCCATGCTCGCCGATCGCGGCCAGCAGGGCGATGCGTTCGCCCCCGCCCCAGTCCTGGGAGCCTGAGCGAAACCAGATCGCGCCTTCGAGTTCTAGCATGCGGGAATGGCGCTACCGCGTGGCAGCGCAGCAAAGTGGCAGAAGCCGCTTATCTTAATGCCAAAGCTTGGCGGCGCGGCAGCCGCCCTGCCTCAACTTGCCTGCACGTCAACATGTCAACGCGTCAACCCTGGTGAGCCGGGATATACCAGCGCATCATGCTGCCGGCAAAGTATTGGCGATCGAGCTGGCGCAGCAGGCGCCAGGCGGTGAAGGGATCGATATCCAGGTTGACCCAGGCCCAAGGATGGTCCGGATCGCCCTCGCGCACCAGTTCCACGGATGTCACCGGTGCGTAGGTCGCCAGCTTGTCGCGCAGCATCTGTTCGGTCACATCGCGGTGCAGGCCCCGGATGAGTACCTTCATGTCTCGCTCCCGATATGAGGCAGCGCGCACGCGGCAAGCGGCACGGGCCTGGGTTGTCTAGCTCATTGTAGGCGGCCCGACGCGGGCCGTGTGGGCCGCGCATCGCGCCCTTGGCGGCAGTCAGCCCATGATGTGCGCGCCGCCGTCCACGTACACGACGTTGCCGGAGATCCGGCGCGCGTAGGGCGTGGCAAGGTAGGCGGTGGCAAAGCCCACATCCATGATGTCGACCAGCTCGCCCAGCGGGGCGCGGCCCGCGGCATCCGCCAGCAATTGCTCGAAATCCTTGAGCCCGGACGCCGCGCGGGTCTTGAGCGGCCCCGGCGAGATGGCGTGCACGCGGATGCCGCTCGGGCCGAGTTCGTGCGCCAGGTAGCGGCAACAGGCCTCCAGCGCCGCCTTGACCGGACCCATCAGGTTGTAGTTCGGCACCACGCGGTTGGCGCCCTCGTAGCTCATGGCGAACAGGCTGCCGCCCTCGCGCATCAGCGGCACCGCGCGCCGCGCCAGCCGCACGAAGGAATGGCAGGAGACGTCCATGGCCCGCGCGAAGCCGGCCGCCGACGCATTCAGCAGCCCGCCCTGCAGGTCGGCCTTGGGCGCGAAGGCCACCGAGTGCACCAGCACGTCGAGCTGGCCCCATTGCTGGGTGATCCGCTCGAACAGCGCCTGCTCCTGGCCAGCGTCCTCCACGTCGAGCGGCATCAGGATCGTCGCGCCCACCGCTTCGGCCAGCGGCGCCACATGCGGATAGGCCTTGTCGTTGAGATAGGTGATCGCGAGCTCGGCGCCAAGCTCGCGAAAGGCCCGCGCGCCGCCCCACGCGATGGATTCCGCGTTGGCCACGCCGACCACCAACACGCGCGCGCCCAGCAATGGGGGATTGGGTACTTGCACCATGATGTCCCTCGCTTAGTGAATGCGCGCCCCTGCTAGCGCCGGTTTTTGCTCGCCTGGTTCAGGTGCCTGTCTTGACGCTGCGCCGCGGTGATGGCTTGACCGCCTTGAGCGGCTTGGCCAGCTTGCCGGGCTTGGCCGCGCCGGCCACGGCCGAGCCTGCCTTGCGGGCTCGCGCCTTGGCTTGCGGCGATGCCGCCTTGCGCACCGCGCGCGGCGACGGTGCCACGGGGGCAGGCGCCGCGGGCGCCACCGTTGCGGGCTCCGCCGTCTGCCGCGCCGTATGGTCGGTGCCCAACACGTGCGCCACCTCGCGATAGCGCGCCAGGCGGGCGCCTTCGAGCGGCCCCACCACGGTCACGATGCGGTGGATCGCCATCATGATGCGATGGCGTTGCCCGCTGTCCGGCACCAGCAGCGGCAGCGCGGCCACGGCGCGTTCGGCGTCCAGCCCCACGATAAAGCTCTGCCGCTTGACCGTGGCCTTGACCGTGGCGATGTCAGGCTGCTGCTCCAGGTGCTCGCGCGCCATCTGCCGCATCAGGTTGAAGGGCCGCTCCTCGATGCTGGCGTTTTCGTCGGCCACATAGCAAAGGATGCGCATGAAGGCGTCGAGCGGCGTGCCCTGCTCGATGCCCGCCTCCGCGTCATGGAGGCGCCGCGCGGCCAGTTCCTCGCGCAGCGCCGCGGTCACCGGCGGCGGGCCGCGCTTTTCGGCGCCGGGCGAGAAGCCCATCAGCGCGGACAGCCATGGCGACTGGTACAGCGCCTCGAAGACCTGCTCCTGGAAGGCATCGCGCTGGTCGCGCCACGCGTCGAGCGTGCGCACGATGGTGTCGGACACCGCGCGCTCCAGCGTGACGAAGGGATTGTCCGGCGCCACCGGCTGGCGCGCCTCGCGCACCGACGGCGCCAGCGCGGCGATCCACGCCATCCACGGATTCGCGTCCGATGCCAGGGAGCGCTCGAGCCGGGCCGGATGCATCTGCCGCATCGCGTAGGCGCCCAGCTCGTTGGATGCGGCCTGCACCCCCGGCGAGGCGAAGGTATCGTACAGGCGCTGGTTGACTTCGGCCACGCGGCGCACCACCTCGAACGCTCGCTCGTCGTCGCGGCCATCGTCCAGCGCGAGGATGTCGTCGATGGTCCTGCGCTCGAAGCGCATCAGGTAGCGGCCTTCGATCAGTTCCAGGTGCGAGGTGCCCGGCGCGATATCTTCGATGCGCGCCTCGTACAGCCCGGGCGGCAGCACGTCGATCAGGTCGAGCGCGGAGAACAGCTCGGTGTGCTCGCGATTGGCCACGCCGGCCGACACGAAGATGCCGAGGTGCCCGATCTTTTCATGCAGGCAGTAGACGATGACCTGGTCGTTGGCGACGATCTCGTCGACGCTGGCGTAAAGATCGGGAATCCAGTTCAGCGCCTGCTGCGGCGGCGTGATGTTGTCGCCCCAGGAGGCAAAGACCACGATCGGCGAGCGCACATTGCGCAGGTCCACCACGACGCTGCCATCCGCGCTGGGCACCTCGCCGGCGGTGAGATGGTTGCCAACGAAGAGGTTCTGCACGATCCAGTCGATCTCGGCACGGTTGAGCAGGAAGTGCCCGCCCCACCAGCGCTCGAACTCCAGGAAACGCTCGCGCTCCGTATCTACGCGCGCATAGACGTCGTAGAGTTTTTTCCAGTACGTGTTGGACGGATTGAGCTGCTCGAAATTCTGCACGAGCCAGGCCCCGTCGAAGCGGCCATTGCCGAGATCGGAAGTAAAGGACGACAGCCACGAGCCGCCCAGCAGCCCACCGCTGTAGCGCATCGGGTTGCGCCCGCGCACGCCCGACCAGTAGGCCAGCGGCGAACCGGCCAGCAGGATGGGGCCGACCAGTTCCGGCGCGGCGGCAGCCAGCATCATCAGCGCCCAGCCGCCCTGGCAGTTGCCGATCACGAACGGCTTGCCTTGCGCTTGCGGATGGCGCTCGGCCGCCGTGCGCAGGAACACGGCTTCGGCGCGCGCCACGCACTCGATGGTCTGGCCCGGGCAAGGCACCGGGAAAAAGGTGACGAAATAGCAGGGATGGCCGCTGCGCAACGCGATGCCGATCTCGCTGTCGATCTTGAAGCCGCCGATGCCGGGACCATGCCCGGCGCGCGGATCGATCACCACGAAGGGCCGCTTGGTGTCGTCGGTGACGATGCCGGGCGGCGGCAGGATGCGCAGCAGCGCGTAGTTGGCGGGTTGCGCCAGCGTGCGCGCGTCGATCACCACCTCGTGCTCGAAGATCAGTACCGGCGGCATGCCCTCGCGCTCGTGCTCGAAGGTCTGGTTGCCGCGCTCGCGCAGGATGTCGAGCAACAGGATGGCGCGCTGCCAGGCGTCATGCGCGTACGACCACGCATCGGACAAGAGCGGTGGCACGCCGGCGGCTGCGCTGCCGGCATGGGTGACGGGATCACGTGCGTTCACTCGGCTTCCCCTTCTACGTTCTACGGTGTGGCGCGGAAGGCAGTCGTTTCCAGGCGATCGCACGGAAGTGCTGCCCTGCAGCACAGCAGAATCTATCAGCCTGCACCGTGCTTGACAACCCGCCGCATGGGCGGATCCGCAGCGGGATGACCTGGCGCAAGGTATCAGCCGATGTCATCGTGCCGCAGGAAACATCGCCTATACTGGCCTTTGCTTTTTGCGCGACGCAGCATGCCCGCGCGGTCGCACCGCAACCCCGACGCACCGGAACGCCGATGACCCAGACGCTCGACAAGTACTCCGTCCTGCTGGCACGCTGCCAGGATTTGCCCGCCATTCCCACCGCGGTGGCGCATCCCTGCGATGCTTCCTCGCTTGGCGGCGCGCTGCAGGCGGCCAGCCTCGGCCTGATCGTGCCGCTGCTGATCGGGCCCGAGGCGCGCATCCGCCAGGTGGCCGACGCAAATGCGCTGGACCTCGGCGACAGCGTGCTGATCGACGCGCCGCATAGCCATGCCGCCGCCGCGCGCGCGGTCGCGGCGATACGCGCTGGCGAGGCGGAATTGCTGATGAAGGGCAGCCTGCACACCGACGAGCTGCTGCACGAAGTCACCGCGTCCGCCACCGGCCTGCGCACGGGCCGGCGCCTCTCGCATGTGTTTGCAATGGACGTGCCGAGCTATCACAAGCCGCTGTTCATCACCGACGCCGCGGTCAATATCTTTCCCACGCTCAACGACAAGGCCGACATCTGCCGCAACGCGATCGACCTGCTGCGCGTGCTGGGCATCGCGTGCCCAAAGGTGGCCATCCTCTCGGCGGTGGAAACCGTGACCGACAAGATCCCCTCCACCATCGACGCGGCCGCGCTATGCATGATGAGCCGGCGCGGCCAGATCGAAGGCGGCATCCTCGATGGCCCGCTCGCCTTCGACAACGCGATCAGCCATGAAGCCGCGGTGACAAAGGGCATCGTCTCCGAGGTCGCCGGCGACCCCGACATCCTGCTGGTGCCCGACCTGGAGGCCGGCAACATGCTGGCCAAGCAGCTCACCTTCCTGGCCGGCGCCGAAGCCGCCGGCATCGTGCTGGGCGCGCGCGTGCCCATCATCCTCACCAGCCGCGCCGACAGCGTGCGCGCGCGCATCGGCAGCTGCGCGATCGCCGTGCTGCTGGCGCATGCGCGCCGCACCGCCCGGACGCCCACCGAGATCTGAGCGCGCCACCGTCCCAGTCATAGTCAACGTCATCGTCACAAGGAGGCCTGCCAGCGTGAGCGCCACCCATCCCACCATCCTCGTCGTCAATGCCGGCTCCTCCAGCGTCAAGGTCTCGGTGTACACCGTGCCCGAGGCCGCCCATGCCAATACCGACATCAACCCGGTGCTCAGCGCGCACGGACAGATCGAAGGCATCGGCGTGTCGCCGCGCCTCACCGCCAGCATGGCGGATGGCCGCGTGGTAGCGGACGAGCGCTTTCCGGTGGCGCAGGTGGCGGATCACGACGCGGCCTTCCGCCTGATCCGGCTGGTGCTGAGCATCGGCCTGCGCGATGCGCCGCCGGTGGCGATCGGCCATCGCGTGGTGCATGGCGGCGCGGATTTCGCCGCCGCCGTGAAGATCGATGACGACGTCATTGCCAAGCTCGAAGCATTGATCCCGCTGGCGCCGCTGCATCAGCCGCACAACCTCACGGCGATCCGTGCGGTGCGCGCCGCCGCGCCGGCGCTGCTGCAGGTAGCCTGCTTCGACACCGCCTTTCACGCCGGGCACGACCCGCTGGCGCAACTGCTGGCGCTGCCTTACGAGTACTTCGAACGCGGCATCCGCCGCTACGGCTTTCACGGCCTGTCCTACGAATACATCGCGCGCCGCCTGCAGCAGATCGCGCCCGACCTGGCACAAGGCCGCGTGATGGTGGCGCACCTGGGCAACGGCGCCAGCCTGTGCGCCATGCGCGAGGGGCGCAGCGTGGAATCCACCATGGGCCTGACGGCGCTCGACGGCCTGCCGATGGGCACGCGCTGCGGCGCCATCGATGCCGGCGCCATCCTGTGGCTGTCGCAGCAAGGCATGAGCACCAAGGACATCGAGGCGATGCTGTACCAGGATTCAGGGATGAAGGGATTGTCGGGTGTCAGCAGCGACATGCGCGCCCTGCTGGCCAGCGACGCGCCGCGCGCGCGGCTGGCGATCGATTTCTACGCCTACCGCGCGGCGCAGGAAATCGGCAAGCTGGCGACCACGCTGGGCGGCCTGGATGCGCTGGTGTTCACCGCCGGCATTGGCGCCAACTCGCCACCGGTGCGCGAGAAGATCTGCGCGCGGCTGGCGGAGCTGTTCGGCATCAGCCTGGACGCCGGCGCCAACAACGAGAACCGCCAGTGCATCAGCCGCGACCACAGCCGCGTGCCGGTGCTGGTGCTGCCTACCGACGAGGAAGGGATGATCGCGCTGAACACCGCGCGGATCATGATGGAGCAAAAGGCGCTCGCGTAGCTCCCCTGGCACCTTATGCGCGTACCAGGTAGGCCTGGCGCAAGCGCTCGGCATCCACCTTCAGCACGTTGCCCAGGTAGGCGTCGATGCCGCCGTAGTCCTGCTCGATGGCATGCATCGAGGCTTCCAGGTAGGCGGCTTTCACCGCCAGCAATGGCCACATCACCGCGGGATCGACGCCGAACTGCGCGGCACCGGCACTCATCTTCTGGTTGAAGCCCTGGTTCCAGTGATTCGATTCCAGGTAGTTGGCCATGATGGTGTCGCGCTCCACGCCCAGGCCGGCCAGCAGCAACAGCGAGGCAAAGCCGGTGCGGTCCTTGCCCGCGGTGCAGTGGTACAGCAGGTTGCCGCCCTGCTCCGCGGCCTTCAGGAAACTGCCGAACGCGGCCTGGTACTTGCGCGGAAAGTCGCCATAGACCTCCAGCATGAAGGCCTCCATCTGCGCCGCGCTGCCGTCGCGCAAACGCGGCATCAACTCGGCCATCGACATGCTGCCTTCCAGCACCGGCGTGGCAACCCAGCGGAAGGCCTCGCCAAAGGGGCTCTCCGCCGCGGTCTTCTCATCAGGCGAGCGGAAATCGATCACCATGTCCAGCTGCAATGCGCGCAGCCGCTCCATATCCGCCGCGCTGGCCAGGCCCGGGTTGCCGCTGCGAAACAGCTTGCCGGCTCGCACGCGGTAGCCGTCGCGCGTGGCGAGGCCGCCGAGGTCGCGCAGATTGACCACGTTGTCCAGCGCAAGCGCTGCATTGCCGGGCACGCCGGCACCTTGTGATGGCGCATCGGCCATGTTTTCCTGCATCGTGTCCCTGCCCTGTCTTTGTCGTTCGGTGGCGCGCGCGCCGCACCGCACGTGGCGGCGGTTCAGCGCGGGCGATAGGCCGGCACATGCCAGCGCGTATGGCAGCCAGCAATATAACGGCGATCGAGCTTCGCCACCAGCTTCCACACGCTCATCGGGTCCACATCGTCCAGATCCAGGTCGACCCAGGCCCAGGGATGGGCACAGTCGCCCTCGCAGATCAGCTCGACATCCTTGACCCGCACGTAGGCGGCCAGGGCTTTACGCAACGTGGATGCGTCGACTTCGGCACGTAGTCCTCTCACTAAAACCTTCATCATGCACTCCAATATTTTCAGATCACTTTCGCGCGGCTTGCAAGCGTGCAGGGCCGCCGGCTGTTGCGCTCGCTGCGCAACGCCCTCAAGCCCTTGTAGCGCAAAGCTCTGAAAGTCTGACCGTGTGGCGCAACGCCCTCAAGCCCTTGTAGCGCAAAGCTCTGAAAGTCTGACCGTGTGGCGCATGGAAATTTCCCGGCGCGAACCGGTTCCTTGATCCGCATCATATGTCCCCGGATCCACCCTCGACAGGCGCCGTTGGCCGGCACAATAATTTCCCCATGTCGAACGCGGCAGTCCGGCCACAAGCGCCACAAGCCGGTCCCCCGCATCCGCCAGGTCTTCACGGAAAACCGCCGAACGACGCCGCCACCCAGCCAGTCACAGGCTAGCCACCTGCCCGCGCGTGACGTCCGCCTTTCCGTGTCGAACCAAGACCAACCAGAGAAGAAAAGGCAAAGCGATGACAAACCCGCGCATTCCAACCCAAGCCGTTCGCGCTGCCGCCCCGAGCGCCATTGGTGCAGCTGCCGCCGTGCCGCAAGCCGCGCCTGGTAGATCCACGCCATGGGGGCTCTATGCCGCCATCCTGGTACTGATCGGCATACTCGCCCTGCCCCTGCCCCCGGACCTGCCGGTGGCGGGACATCGCATGCTGGCCGTCCTCGCCTTTGCCATCGTGGTGTGGATCACCGAGGCGGTCTCCTACGAGGCCAGCGCCATCATGATCACGTCGCTGATGGCGGCGCTGATCGGCTTCGCGCCCACGGTGGCCGACCCGGCCACGCAATACGGCACGTCCCGCGCGCTCGGCATGGCGCTGGCAGGGTTCTCCAACACCGCGCTGGCGCTGGTTGCCGCCGCCCTCTTCATCTCGGCGGCGATGACGGTGACCGGGCTCGACCGGCGCATCGCGCTGGTCACGCTGTCGGCCATCGGCACCAGCACGCGGCGTATCCTGATCGGCAGCATCGCGGTGACCATCGCGCTGTCGCTGGTGGTGCCGAGCGCCACCGCGCGCAGCGCCTGCGTGGTGCCGATCATGATGGGCGTGATCGCGGCGTTCGGGGTCGACAAGAAATCGAATATCGCCGCCGGCATCATGATCACCGTGGCCATGGCCACCAGCATCTGGAACGTCGGCATCCAGACCGCCGCCGCGCAGAACCTGCTGACGGCAGGCTTCATGGATAAGCTGCTGGGCGAGCGCATCACCTGGCTGCAATGGCTGATCGCCAGCGCGCCGTGGGCCATCGTGATGTCGGTCGTGCTGTATTTCCTGGTGCGTTTCCTGCTGCCCGCCGAAACCGAAGCCATCCCCGGCGGCAAGGAGGCCGTGCAAAAGGAACTCGCCGGGCTGGGCCCGATGAGCGGCCCGCAGAAGCGGCTTGCCGCCGTGTCCATCGGGCTGCTGCTGTTCTGGGCCACCGAGGGCGAGCTGCACCAGTTCGACACCGCCACCGTGACCTTCGTCGGCCTGGTGATCCTGATGATGCCGCGCATCGGCGTGATGGACTGGAAGACCATGCAGCAACGCACGCCGTGGGGCACGCTGATCGTGTTCGGGGTGGGCATCAGCCTGGGCACCGCGCTTGTCACCACGCAGGCCGGCCAATGGCTGGGCAAGTTCGTGGTGGCCAACTCCGGGCTCGCCACGCAAGGCCCGATCCTGGTGTTCGCCATCCTGGCCGCCTTCCTGATCCTGATCCAC
>FTGR01000499.1_pt1 | contig 10028 bp, 11 predicted proteins | sample 1640751 | NCBI WGS metagenome assembly FTGR01 (sample SAMEA3914789, study PRJEB12502) | metagenome | biome: forest; material: soil | place: Canada | collected 2011-07-03 | depth 0.3 m
GAGATCGGCGCCCAGATGCGCCTGCTCTACACCACCGCGCTCTATCACGACTACGTCGCGCAGGAGATCCCCCTGCCGGAACTGGACATGGCTGCCTGATCCTGCCCCTGGGCGGAGAAGCAGCATCGCATTGGCATTGACGGCCCCGCCCGGGGCCTGACCGGATAGAGGCTTGGACATCATGGCAGTAGCACAGACAGACGAATTCGATAACTACATCAACGGTGAATGGTCGAAGAGCGCCAGCGGGCGCCCCTTCGACAACGTCAACCCGGCCGATACCGGCGATATCGTGGGCCGCTTCCAGGCCTCCACGGCGCAAGACGCGCAGGCCGCCGTGGCCGCCGCCGCAGCCGCGTTCGACGCCTGGAAGAAAACCCCGATCTCCAAGCGCGCCAAGATCCTCAACGGCGCCGCCGACTACCTGGAAGCCAACGCCGACCAGATCGCCGAGGAACTGACCCGCGAAGAAGGCAAGGCGCTCAACCTGAGCAAGGACGAAGTGCTGCGCTCGGCGCAGACCATCCGTTTCTACGCCGTGGAAGGGCAGTCGTTCTCCGGCGAGACGTATCCCCAGGACGATCCCGACATGATCGTCTACAGCCAGCGCGAGCCGCTGGGTGTGGTGACCGTGATCTCGCCGTGGAATTTCCCGGTATCGATCCCGGCGCGCAAGATCGCCCCGGCGCTGATCGCGGGCAACACGGTGGTGTTCAAGCCCTCGTCGGACGCGCCGCTGAGCGGCTACCGGCTGGCACAGGCGTTTGTGGAAGCCGGCATCCCCAAGGGCGTGCTCAACTTCATCACCGGCCGTGCCGGCGATGTGGGCGCAGCCATTACGGAAGCCCCGGAAGTCCGCGCGATTTCCTTTACCGGTTCCACCGCCGCTGGCCAGCATATCCATCGCTGCGTGTCGCTGAGCACGCGCACCCAGATGGAGCTCGGCGGCAAGAACCCGCTGATCGTGATGGAAGACGCCGACCTGGACCGCGCGGTGGACCTCACCATCAAAGGCGGCCTGTCGCTGAGCGGCCAGGCCTGCACCGGCACCAGCCGCGTGCTGGTGATGGCTTCGGTCAAGGCAGCTTATACCGAGAAGCTGCTGGCCAAGGTCAAGACCTTGAAGATCGGCAGCGGCATGACGCCCGGCATGGATGTGGGCCCGCTCGCCACCCGCAAGCAGCTGGAGACCGTGCTCGGCTACGTGGCAGCCGGCAAGGCCGAAGCCACGCACCTGTGCGGCGGCGACCGCCTGGGCGGCGCGCCATACGAGAAGGGCTTCTATGTCTCGCCGGCCATCTTCACCGACGTCACCCAGCAGATGCGCATTGCCCGCGAGGAAATCTTCGGGCCGGTAATCGCCATCATCGAGGTGAGCAGCTACGCCGACGCCATCGCCAAGGCCAACGACACCGAATACGGCTTGTCGGCCGCCATCGTGACCAGCAACCCGCGCTATGCGCACGACTTTGCCCATGACATCCAGTCGGGCACGGTCAAGATCAACCGCACCACCACGGGCAACCTGATCAACGCACCGTTCGGCGGCGTCAAGCAATCCAGCACCTCCACGTTCCGCGAGTCGGGCCGGGCAGGGCTGGAGTTCTACACCCAGATCAAGACCGTCTATCGCGGCTGCTGAGCCAGCGCGCACGCGTCAATAGTCAATCGTCAATCGGCATCAACGCATCAAGCAGGAGCAGGACATGAGAAAGGCCATCAAGCTGGAACTGAAGGAAGCCCGTCACATGGTGGCGGCAGCCATCCGCAAGTCCGAGGAAATCGGCGTGCTGGAATCGATCTGCGTGGTTGACGACGGCGGTTACCCGCTGGCGCTGGAACGCATGGACGGCGCGCGCATCACCGGCCCGCAGATTGCCTGGAACAAGGCCTTCACCGCCGCGGGCCACAAGCGCTCCACCCACCTGTTCAACCAGGCGCCCAACGGCCCCGCGCTGCCGGGCAACGAAGCCTTTGGCATCCAGTGGAGCTTCGAGGGCAAGTTCGCCGTGTTCGTGGGCGGCTTCCCGATCGTGGTCAATGGCGAAGTCATCGGCGGCATCGGCCTGAGCGGCGGCAATGGCGAGCAGGACACCGCATGCGGCGTGGCCGCGCTGCAGGCCCTGCAGGAACTGCTGGCCGGCCAAGACCTGAAGGTCCTGGTCGAAGCCGATATCAAGAAGTAGGTCCGTGGGGCTTTCGTATAGGAAGTCCCATGGACCAAGTAACAAGCGGCAGCCCATTAGCCCCATTCTTCACGTCTTCCGAGTCCGCCATGTCCTACCGCATCCATCTCATCGAATCCCAGCAATCGTTTGAAGTCGGTGCCGACGAATCGGTGCTGGATGGCGCCCTGCGCGCCAATGTGCCGATGGCGCATGACTGCCGCTTTGGCGGTTGCGGCACATGCCGCATCAGGCTGGTGGAGGGCACGGTGGCCTATGAGGAGTATCCGATGGGCCTGACGCCGGAGGAAGAGGGCGAGGGCTTTGCGCTGGCCTGCCAGGCGCGGCCCACCACCGACCTGGTGATCAGCACGGCCCGCCCGGGCGAGCCGTGCGCCGAGCCCGCGCGCCATACCGCCGTGATCCGCAACATCGCGCCGCTCAGCGCGGATGTGGTGCACCTCACGCTGGAGCTGCCGCAGGCGCAAGCGCTCGACTACCGGCCCGGGCAGTACCTCAAGATCTTTACCGGCGACGGCATCGCGCGCAGCTTCTCGATGGCGTCGGTGCCAAAGGATCGCACGGTGGACCTGCACGTGCGCCGCATTCCCGGCGGCTACTTTACCGAGCGCCTGCTCGCGGGCCTGCGCTCCGACGACCATCTTGACGTGGAGCTGCCGCTGGGCGGCTTCTATTTCCGCAAGGACGACTATCGCCCGTTGGTGATGGTGGCCACGGGCACCGGGCTGGCGCCGATCAAGAGCATCCTCGAATCGCTGATGGACGATCCGGATTGTCCGCCGGTTTCGCTGTACTGGGGCATGCGCACCCAGGCAGACCTTTACCTGCACGAGCAGATCCAGGCGTGGGGCGCGCGTCTCTACGATTTCCAGTACATCCCCGTGTTGTCGCGCGCCGACGACGCATGGAGCGGCCGGCGCGGCCACGTACAGCACGCCGTTGCCGCCGACCTGCCGGACCTGTCGGAGCATGCCATCTACCTGTGCGGCTCGCCCGACATGATCCGCGACGCCCGCGAGACGTTTCTCGGGCTAGGCGCCAGCGGCGCGCATATCTACGCCGACTGCTTCACCTTCCAACGCAGCTGAACCATAGCGCGGGGGGCGGCCAAGGCGCTGGCCGGCCCGCGCGCCCACCAGACGAACATGTCCGACGACCACGGCAGTGTTCCACCCGCCCACCCGGCGGGCCCCTCCGGCGACAGCCTCGGCTCGCGCCATTCGCCGCTGTTTTCGCAGGTGACCGATACCTTGCGCCAGCGCATCGTCGGCGGCGTATACCGCCAGGGCGACCGGCTGGTGGAGCATGCGCTGTCGGCCGAGCTGGGCGTGTCGCGCGTGCCGGTGCGCGAGGCGCTACGCGCGCTGGCCGCCGAAGGGCTGGTGCGCATCGAGCCGCGCCGGGGCGCGTCGGTGGCATGCCTGTCGGAGCATGTTGCCAGAGAGATGGTGGAGGTGCGCGCCACGCTGGAAGGCCTGAACGCCAAGCTGGCCGCGCAGCGGCGCGATCCACGGCTGGTCGCCGAGTTGCAGGAGGTCCTGCGCCAGGGCAGCGCGGCTGCGTGCGGGGGGGAGGACGAGCGCTTGCTCGCGCTGAATTTCCGCTTCCACGAAGTGCTTGGCAACATCGCCGCCAACAGCGTGCTCCAGGAGATGATGCGTTCGCTGCGCGAGCGCACCGGGCTGGTGTTTGCGCCGGCGCACCGGCTGCGCGCGCAGCAGAACTGGGACGAACACGCGCAGATCCTGCGCGCGGTGATTGCGGGCGACGCCGACCTCGCCGCACTGCTCGCCACACGCCACGTGTACAGCGCGGCGGAGGCGGCCACGCCTGTCGGCCCCTAGCCCCCGCCGACCCCTGGCTCCTAGCTACGCAGCGCCACGGCAATGGCATGGTCCAGATGCTCCATGCCGAAGGTCACGTCCTGTATCCCGCCATTGACGAAGAAGGACGGCGTGCTGCGCACATGGCTGCCGATGCCGCTATGCTGGTGCTCGCGCACGCGCTGCAGGTAAGTGTGGGCCTTCATGTCGTAGTCATAGCGCTCCAGGTCCAGTTCCAGCGCGGCGGCGTACTCCCGCAGCGTCGCCGGCTTGATGCCGTGATGCTGCTCGAATATCTGCTGGTGCATGGGCCAGAACTTGTGCTGTGCCCCTGCCGCCTCGGCCGCCTCCGCGGCGGCCTCCGCCAGCGGGTGCCAGGCCGACAGCGGGAAATGGCGGTACACAAAGCGCACGCGGTCGTGGTAGCGGGCGAGCAGGATCTTCACGCCGCCGTAGGCCAGGCGGCAATACTGGCATTCGAAGTCGCCGTACTCCACCACGGTGACGTGGGCCGATGCAGGCCCCAATATATGGTCGGTCTTTTCAACGGGCGTCGACAGCATGACATTCTCCTTGCAGGATTGGCGCATGGGGGTTGGCTTGCGCGTGCGCCGTGCCCCCCTCAGGGAATGAACAACTTGTCGATATAGCACCAACGCCAGGTCTCGCCCGGCTCGAACGACTGGATCACCGGATGCGCAGTGGCAAGAAAATGCCGGGTGGCATGCTTGTTGGGCGACTCGTCGCAGCAGCCGACATGGCCGCAGCACAGGCACAAGCGCAGATGCACCCATTCGTCGCCGCTGCGCAGGCATTCCTCGCAGCCTTCTGCGCTGGGTGTGACGGGATGGCTCAATGCAAGGTGCGCACACGCCGATGTCATTGCGGTACTCCAACGTTGGCCCGGCAGGGCAGGCCCATGCCGCGCCGCACGCGGATGAGCCAGGGTCTTTCATTGTAGGCGGCGAAGATGCGAAGGGAAGCGCGGCTGTCAATGCGCGGCGCGCTTGCGTCGCCTAGACTCAACGGATGGCCGGTCCCGGTCTGAGTTCCCGATTTCCATTTCCCATTTCCCATTTTGCATTTTCCATTGCACACAGGAGGATGGTCATGACCTGCAAGATCCAGGTGGTCTTCTACAGCATGTACGGGCACGTCTACAAAATGGCGGAAGCCGTGGCCGCAGGCGCGCGCGAAGTCGATGGCGCCGAAGTGACGTTGCTCCAGGTGCCGGAGCTGGTCCCAGAGGCCGTGTTGGAGAAAAGTGGCGCCAAGGCCGCCCGCGCCGCCTTCGCCCATGTGCCGATGGCGGAGCCGGACAAGCTGGCCGACGCCGATGCCATCCTGTTCGGCACGCCCACGCGGTTTGGCAATATGTGCGCGCAGATGCGCAATTTTCTCGACCAGACCGGCGGGCTGTGGATGAGCGGCGGCCTGGTGGGCAAGGTCGGCAGCGTCTTTACCAGCACCGCCAGCCAGCATGGCGGGCAGGAAACCACGATCACCAGCTTCCACACCACGCTGCTGCACCAGGGCATGGTGATTGTCGGCGTGCCCTACGCCGAAGCGCGGCTGCTGGACATGAGCCAGATCACCGGCGGTACGCCTTATGGCGCGTCCACCATGACGGCGGCCGATGGCTCGCGCCAGCCCAGCGAGAACGAGCTGGCGATCGCAAAGTACCAGGGCCGGCACGTGGCCGGCATCGCGTCGAAGCTGGCGGCGCGCTAGCCGGGCGTTTCGGGCCTTTCAGCCGGGCCGCTCGTTCTCGACCTCGGCCAGCACCGCGTCCAGCGTGTCGGCCAGCAGGTCGGCGTGCGCTTCGGTGAACACCATCGGCGGGCGGATCTTCAGGATGTTGGCCGCTTCGCCGGTGGCGCCAACCAGCACATGGCGGCGGCGCAGCCCGTTGACGATGCGTGCTGTCTGCGCCGTGGCAGGCCGTCCGGCGTCGCCATCGTCGACAAACTCCACGGCGACGAAGAGGCCAGCCCCACGGATATCGCCGATCAGCGGATGCCGCGCCGCCACGCCCGCCAGCCGCTCGCGCAGGTACGCGCCAACGCGCCGCACCTGTGCCATGAGTTGCGTCTGCTCGATGACATCAAGCACGGCCATGCCGGCGGCGACGGAAACCGGGTTGCCGCCGAAGGTATTGAAATACCGGCACTCGCGGCCAAAGGCTTCCAGCACCTCGGGGCGCACGGCCAGCCCGGCGAGCGGATGGCCGTTGCCCATCGGCTTGCCCATGGTGACGATGTCGGGCACCACGCCATGCCGCTGGAATCCCCAGAACGCGTCTCCGGTGCGCCCCAGTCCCGGCTGCACCTCGTCGGCGATGAACACGCCGCCGGCCGCGCGGATGGCGGCCACCGCCTCCCGCAGGAAGCCGGGCGGATCGGTGAAGATGCCGTCGCTGGAGAACACGGTATCGACCAGCAGCGCGGCGGGGCGGATGCCGTGCGCGCGTAGGTCTTCGATGGCGTGCCGCACGCCTTCGGCAAAGGCCGCGCCGAGCTGTGCGGCCGGCACGCGCAAGCTGTCCGGCGCGGGCACGGTACGCACGTTGTCGCCAAGCTTCACGTAGCGCCCGAGCGAGGGCGATGCCTCGGCAATGGACGCGGTGACCCCGTGATAGGCAAAGCGCGTGATGATCAGCCCTTGCGCGCCGGTGTGGGCGCGGGCGATGCGCATCGCCAGGTCGTTGGCCTCGCTGCCGGTGCAGGTGAGCATGGCATGGCCCAGCGCGTCCGGCATGGTGGCCAGCAGGCGCTCCGCGTAATCCAGGATGCCCTCGTGCAGGTAGCGCGTGTGCGTGTTCAGCTGGGCTGCCTGGCGGGCGATGGCATCCACTACATGCGGATGGCAATGGCCGACGGACGCCACGTTGTTGTACGCATCGAGGTAGCGCTCGCCGCTGGCGCCGTAAAGCCATACGCCTTCGCCGCGCACGATGTGCAGCGGCTCGTCGTAGAACAGGCGGTACGCCGGCCCGAGCACGCGGGCGCGCCGCTCGGCCAGTTCTGCAACGCAAGGGGTGGCTGCTGCAATGGTCATCGGATTCCTTGGTGTCGTGGTCACGCCAGCCCGCAAGCGCGGCGCAGGACGGAGCGGGCCTGTTCGGTGGGAATGGCGTCGCAGGCCGCCAGCCGCTCCCAGGAGACCGCGTTGTTGCGCAGCAGGTAAGGGGCGTTCTCCGGATGCCGCGCGGCGCGCCAGCCGCTGATGGCTACCACCATCACCAGCCGGGCCTGCACCAGGTCGAACAGCACGTCGATCTCGTCCGCCTCCAGGGGCAGCACCGCGTGGTACGCGGCGACAAAGTCCGCCAGCGTGGCCATCGTGTCGCCGGCCGGGTCGACCTGGTAGGCGGCGGCCACGGCCAGGTCGTCGATCAGCGGCGCATGGACCATGTCGCCAAAATCCAGCACGCCCGCAATGCGCGCATGATCTTGCGGGTCGACCAGCACGTTATAGATATTGAAATCGTTGTGGATGGCTTGGGCCCGCAGGCGCGCCAGCCGGGGTTGCACGTTGGCGGCAAAGCGATCCAGCGCGCGCGTTGCCAGCGCGCGGCGCGCCGCGTCCGGGACGCTGTCCAGCAGCCCGCGCACGCGGTCGGCGCGCTGGATGTCCCATGGCAGCTCCAGTTCGCCGGCGGGATGGCGCAAGCCGCGCAGCGCCAGGTCGAGCCGTGCCAGCGTGCGCGCCAGCGCCCGTGCCTGCGCTTGCGAGCGCTGCGCCTTGGGCAGCGGCTCGCCCGGCAGGTAGCTGAACAGGCGCACCACGCGCGCTTCGCCGCCGGGCGGCTGCGCGATCAGCGACGGCTGGCCTGCCAGGGTCGGCACGATGCGCTGCACGGGCAGGGCGGGATCGGTCGCGGCGATGTGCAGCAGCGCCTGGGTCTGGAAGTCCGCCACCAGCGGCAGCTCGGCGGGATGGGAGACCTTGAGCATGTAGCTTGCCGCCGGCGTCTCCAGCAGGAAGTTCCGGTCGCGCTCGCCGCTCAGCGGGGAGAGCCGGCCCGCCAGCCCGTAGTGCTGCGTGAGCAGCGCCATCGCCCACGCTGCAGGGATTTCGGGCGAGCCTTCGCTAAGCACATCGGCGGCGGCCAGCGCCGCGCTTGCCGGCCCGTTCATGCTGCGCTCGCGAAGCCGCGCAGCGCGCTGGACAGGTTGGGCCCGAGGTCGTCGGAGAGATACCCGCCTTCCTGCACCAGCACCGTCGGCAGGCCCAGCCGCGCGATTTCCGCGGTGATGAGGGCGAAGCCGGGCGTGGTGACGGCCAGCGCCTGGTACGGATCGCGCTCGTGCGCGTCCAGCCCCAGCGCCACCACCAGCGCGCCGGGCGCAAAGGCGCGGATGCTCTGGCACACGTCGCGCAGCGCCGCCAGGTAGGCCTCGTCGCCGGTGCCGCGTGCCAGCGGGCGGTTGATGTTGTAGCCGAGGCCTTGCGCCTCGCCGCGCTCGTGCGCATGGCCGGTGAAGAAGGGCGTGAACAGCATCGGGTCGCCATGCAGCGACACGGTCAGCACATCGTTGCGGCGATAGAAGATGCCCTGCGTGCCATTGCCGTGGTGCATGTCGATGTCGAGGATGGCGACGCGGTCATGGTGGCGGCGCAGGTGTTGGGCGGCAATGGCGGTGTTGTTCAGGTAGCAGAAGCCGTTGGCGCGGTCCGCATAGGCGTGGTGGCCGGGCGGGCGGCACAGCGCGTAGGCGGCGCGTTCCCCGTCGGCGACCAGTTGCGCGGCGTGGGCGGCCACGTCGGCAGACCCGGCCGCCGCGCGCCAGGTGTTGGGCCCGATGGAGCAGGCGGCGTCGCCCATATGGAAGCCGGCCTGGCCGACCACGCTGTCGGGGTAGGTGCAGGGCTGCCCGGGGAAGGGATGGATGTTGGGCAAGACCTCTTCGGAGGCATCGGGCAGCAGCTGCCAGCGGTCATACGCGGTTTCCAGGAAACGCAGGTATTCCGGCGTGTGGATCGCGGCGCGCGGGCCCGGGCCGTGATCGACGGGGGCGATCACGTCGTGGCCGTCGGCGCGCACCGCCGCCAGCAGGCGCAGGGCGCGCTCGGGCTGCTCGTTGCTGCGCTTCATCCTGCCGCGCACCATGAACGCGTGCGGATCGTGGTCGAGATGCAGATCGCTGTAGACGACTTTCATAGGACGGACTCCATCGGGGGCGCCTCGGCGACGCCTTGTTTTTGCATGAACACCGCCCGGACATGGACCCAGGCGTCTTCGATATGGAAGCGCACCGCGGCTTGCGCGGCGGCTTCGTCGCGCCGCGCAATCGCCTCGGCGATGGGGCGGTGGGTCTCGGCCACGGCCTTCGGGTCGTGGTACACGCTGTCGATCAGCGCCACGATCATGCGGATCTCCGTTTGCATCATGGAGAACATGCGGTGCAGGTAGGCATTGCCGGACAGCTCGCAGATGGCCGTGTGGAACGCCAGGTCACGCGCCACCCGCTCAATCTGCGGCAGCGACTCGGCCTCCTGCACCATGCGGTCGACCATGGCCACAAGCTGCTTGAGTCCGGCCTCCGGCGCCTGCTTGCAGGCGAGCGATGCCGCCATCAGCTCCAGGTTCAGCCGTACCTGGAACAGGTCATCGATCTCGCGCACCGTCACCGTGCGTACCGCAAAGCCATGGCGCGGGCGCGAGACCAGCACGCCCTGGCGCTCCAGCCGCCGCGCCGCCTCGCGCACCGGCGCGCGGCTGACATTCATGCGGCGGGCGATGTCCGCCTCGACGATGCGGCTGCCGGGTGGCAGCCGGCCTTCGACGATGGCCTGGGTGAGCTGGGCCTCCACCGCTGCCACCAGGTCGGAGACCTCGATGGAGGCAAAGGGAGAGGATTCTTCGATCGCGGAATCAGGCATGGGCTTAGTCCTTGGGTCGGGCTACGACGGGATGCACCGACGGCGCTTGCCGTGCGCGCAACGCGAGGTAGCCGCCCGACAGCATGATCAGCACGATGCCCGCCAGAGCGATGCCATCGGGCGGACGCTGGAA
>FTGR01000574.1_pt1 | contig 9680 bp, 8 predicted proteins | sample 1640751 | NCBI WGS metagenome assembly FTGR01 (sample SAMEA3914789, study PRJEB12502) | metagenome | biome: forest; material: soil | place: Canada | collected 2011-07-03 | depth 0.3 m
TGAGGGCGCATCCGGCACATGCCGCTTTCGCCTCTGCGCACCAGATCTGCGCATCGCTAGGCCGGCTACATCACTTGCTGTCTATACAGGATCGAGCGGCAACACTAACGCAAACGGCGTGCCACCGCACCGTGGAGGGATGAGGAAAGAAAGCGCTCCTGGCAGACGCCGGGAGCAGCTGAATTCAGGCGTCGAAAAAGGACGCCACGGTGGGATAGCGCAGCCGCAGGCGCAGCTCGCGTTTGAGACGGGCGTTCTCCAGCCGGCGCGATTCGCTCATGAAGCTGAGCAGGGTCGGCTCAACGGCCTCGCGCAACTGCGCGCGGGCGAGGCGCGGCGGCCGGGGCAGCCCGCGGCGGTCGGCCACCAGGTCGAAGTAGTCGGCCATGCGCATTTCCGAATCGTCGCTGGCGTGCACCACCCGCTGCGCGCGGCCGCGGAACAGCGACGCCACCATGGTGCGGGCCAGGTCCAGCGCATGGATGTGGTTGGTATAGACATCGTCCTGCGGCGCCAGCGCCGGCGTGCCCTTGGCCAGGCGGGCCAGCGGCAGCCGGTCTTCGGCATAGATGCCGGGGATGCGCACGATGGAAGCACGCCAGCCGGCATGGCGCCCAAAGTCCCGCACGGCCTGCTCGGCCGCCACGCGGCGCCGGGCGCGCGCGGTTTGCGGGCGCACCGCCTGCGATTCCGCCAGCCTGGCGCCGCCGCGATCGCCATATACGCCCGAGGTGCTGGCGTAGACAAACGCTGGCGCCGCGGCACTTCGGCCGGACCTGCCGTTGCCCCGGTCGGGTAGAATAGCGGGCTTGGCAAACCATCCGCCAGGCCGTGCGGCGCAGCGCCGCCAGGCACCACGCCGCAAAGCGCGCAGCAGCGCCAGCGTGCGGGGATCGCCCTCGCCGCGGGACGGCGGCGGCGCCAGGTGCAGCACCCTGTCGGCCAGCCCGGCCAGGCGCGCCAGCGTGGCGGGCCGGTCCAGGTCGGCCACCAGCGGCACGGCGCCGTTGTCCCGCAGCGCCGTGCGGCGGGACGGCTGCGAAGTGATGGCAAAGACGCGCCAGCGCGTCGATAGAATACGCAGGCAACGCGTGCCCACATCCCCACAGCCAACGATGAGTAGGCGTGGGCGACCCAGGCGGCGTCGCGACAGATTTTTGCTCATAGAGTGATTATGGCTTATCAAGTTACCGTCATGCCCAGCGGCCGCACGTTCGAAGCGGCCGCGGATGAAACCATCCTTACCGCGGCCCTGCGCCACAGCATTGGCCTGCCCTACGGCTGCAAGAACGGCGCATGCGGATCCTGCAAGGGCCGTGTCACCGCTGGCGGCATCGAGCAGGGCGATCACGCACTTTCCGCGCTGTCCACGCAGGAAAAGACCGAGGGCCGCGCGCTGTTCTGCTGCGCCAAGCCCACCTCGGACATCACCATCGAATGCCGCGAGGTGCAAGGCGCTGGCGACATCCCGATCAAGAAGGTGCCGTGCCGCGTCGCCACGCTGGAACGCGTGGCCGACGACGTCGTCGTTGCGCGCCTGCAGTTGCCCGCCACCGAGCGCATGCAGTTCCTGGCCGGCCAGTATGTCGAGTTCCTGCTGCGCGACGGCAAGCGCCGCAGCTACTCCATCGCCACGCCGCCGCACCAGGAAGGCCCGATCGAGCTGCACATCCGCCATATGCCCGGCGGCACCTTCACCGACTACGTGTTCGGCGCCAGGGACGGCCAGCCGGCCATGAAGGAGCGCGACATCCTGCGCTTCGAAGGCCCGCTCGGCAGCTTCTTCCTGCGTGAAGACTCCGACAAGCCCATCATCCTGCTGGCCTCCGGCACCGGCTTCGCGCCGATCAAGGCCATCGTGGAGCATGCGGTCTACACCGGCATCACCCGCCCGATGACGCTGTACTGGGGCGGCCGCCGCCCGCGCGATCTGTATATGCACGCGCTGTGCGAGCAGTGGGCGCGCGAGCTGCCCAACTTCCGCTACGTGCCGGTGGTCTCCAACGCCCACGACAGCGACGACTGGGGCGGGCGCACCGGCTTTGTCCACGAGGCCGTGATGGAGGACCATCCCGACCTGTCCGGCTTCGAGGTCTACGCCTGCGGCGCGCCGGTGATGATCAATGCCGCGCGCAAGGACTTTTCCCTGCGCTGCGACCTGCACGAGGATGCCTTCTTCGCCGACTCGTTCACGTCGGAAGCGGACATGCATCCGGCAGGTTCGGTACCGCCGGCACCGGCGGCCTGAGCGCCACCCGGTCCGTTCCTACGCGACAACAATGCCCGGCCCCGCCAAAATTCGTTTTGACAGCCGGGCGCCTGGGCCTTATATTGGCCGCCATGAACTACGCTATCAACCGACGCAGCTACCGTACGTTGCTCCCCACCGGGGTGCCTCGCGGCTGACCGTCCATAGCTTCTGTTCAGGTCAACAAGCCACGGGCAATCCCCGTGGCTTTTTGTTTTTCTGCTCTCCTCCCCCCTGTTTCACGCCGACCCCTGGAGTCCGCCATGGCATTTGCTGAGTACCCCGTCCAATCCCTGATGTACATCACCAACCGGCCCGAGCTCGTCTTTACCGAAGGCAAGGGCTCGTGGCTCACGGACCATAACGGCAAGCGATACCTGGACTTCGTGCAAGGCTGGGCGGTCAACTGCCTGGGGCACTCCAACCAGGCCATGATCGATGCGCTGGTGGCACAGTCGCAAAAGCTGTTCAACCCGAGCCCGGCGTTCTACAACGAACCCATGCTCAAGCTGGCCAAGCAGCTCACCGACGCCAGCTGCTTCGACAAGGTGTTCTTCGCCAACAGCGGCGCGGAAGCCAACGAAGGCGCGATCAAGCTGGCGCGCAAATGGGGCCGCAAGCACAAGCACGGCGCGTTCGAGATCATCACCATGGACCACAGCTTCCACGGCCGCACGCTCGCCACCATGAGCGCGTCGGGCAAGGCCGGCTGGGACACCATCTTCGCGCCGCAGGTGCCGGGCTTCCCCAAGGCCGAGCTGAACGACCTGGCCTCGGTCGAGAAGCTGATCAACGACAAGACCGTGGCCATCATGCTGGAGCCGGTGCAGGGCGAAGGCGGCGTGATCCCCGCCTCGCGCGAATTCATGCAAGGCCTGCGCAAGCTGGCCGACCAGCACAAGCTGCTGTTCATCGTCGACGAAGTGCAGACCGGCTGCGGGCGCTGCGGCACCATGTTCGCCTATGAGCTGTCGGGCGTGGAGCCGGACATCATGACGCTGGGCAAGGGCATTGGCGGCGGCGTGCCGCTGGCAGCCCTGCTGTGCAAGGCCGAAGTCGCCAGCTTCGAAGCCGGCGACCAGGGCGGAACCTACAACGGCAACCCGGTGATGACGGCCGTCGGCAGCGCCGTGATCTCGCAGCTGACCGCGCCCGGCTTCCTGCAAAGCGTGCAAGAAAAAGGCGCCTACCTGCGCGAGCAGCTGCTGGCGCTGTCGTCGGAGTTCGGCCTGGGCGGCGAACGCGGCGAAGGCCTGCTGCGCGCGCTGGTGCTGAGCAAGGACATCGGCCCGCAACTGGTGGAGGAAGCACGCGACATGCAGCCGCAAGGCCTGCTGCTGAATTCGCCGCGCCCCAACCTGCTGCGCTTCATGCCCGCGCTGAACGTGACCACGGAAGAGATCGACCTGATGATCGGCAATCTGCGCACGCTGCTGAAGAAGCTGGCCTGATAGCGGTCCGCTCGCAATAAAAAAAAGCCTGGTGCAAGAACGCACCGGGCTTTTTTCTTTGATGCGGCGAAAGACCCCTCGCCGCATAACGGGAGATTCAAACCTTCACGGCTACACCGAATGGTTCTCCATTCCCGTCGGTTTGCTCCCCTCTCCCACTTGTGGGAGAGGGGCCGGGGGAGAGGGCGGGCGCTCGACAAGCCATCGGATCGCAAGAACCACGGGCTCCGTGTCAAGTGGCTCCTAGCTAAGCCACCCCTCTCCCCCTGAGGAGAGAGGGAGAGACAGCCGTCGTCATAGCGAGTGGTCTTGGCCCATACGGCGGCTTCGGCCAACGCATCGAAGGCCTTATCCAGGCAATCTCACTCGCCCAGGTACGCCGCCCTCACCTTCGGATCGTCCAGCATCTGCTTGGCGTCGCCGCTCATGGTGACCAGGCCCGATTCCATCACGTAGCCGCGGTGCGCGGCCTGCAGCGCCAGCCGCGCGTTCTGCTCGACCAGCAGCACCGTCACGCCCAGCGCGGAGACGTCGCGCACCACCTCGAAGATCTTCGCCACCATGATCGGCGACAGGCCCATCGAGGGCTCGTCCAGCAGCAGCAGCTTGGGCTGGCTCATCAGCGCGCGCGCCATGGCCAGCATCTGCTGCTCGCCGCCCGACATGGTGCCGGCCAGCTGGTTGGCACGCTCCTTCAGGCGCGGGAAGATGCCGAACATGCGATCGATGTCGGCCTTGATGCCGGCCTCGTCGATCCGCGTGTAGGCGCCCATCTGCAGGTTCTCGGTGATGGTCATGCGCGCGAACACGCCGCGGCCCTCCGGCACCATGGCCAGCCCCTGCTTGAGCAGCGTGTAGCTGGGCACGCCCTTGATGGACTTGCCCATGTACTCCACGTCACCGCCAGCCCAGCCCTGCAGGCCGGTGATGGCCTTCATGGTGGTGGTCTTGCCGGCGCCATTGGCGCCGATCAGCGTGACCAGCTCGCCCTCGCGGATCTCGAGGTCGATGCCCTTGACCGCCTGGATGCCGCCGTACGCGACCTTCAGGCCCGAAATCTTCAGTAGTGTGTCTTTCATTGTGTCTTTCCCCCGTCAGTGCGCCGGGGTACCGAGGTAAGCCTCGATCACCGCTGGATTGCTCTGGACTTCATGCGGCAGGCCTTGCGCGATGACCTTGCCGTAGTCAAGCACGGTCAGGCGGTTGCACAGGCCCATCACCAGCTTCACGTCGTGCTCGATCAGCAGGATGGTCTTGCCATCGCTGCGGATCTTGTCGAGCAGGCCGCGCAGCTCCACTTTCTCGGTGGCGTTCATGCCGGCGGCGGGTTCGTCCAGTGCCAGCAGCTTGGGCTCGGTGGCCAGCGCCCGCGCGATTTCCAGGCGGCGCTGGTGGCCGTACGACAGGTTGCGCGAGGTGAAGTGGGCGTACTTGCCAATGCCCACGTACTCGAGCAGGTCGTGCGCCCAGTCTTCCACCGAGTGTTCTTCACGCCGGACCGAAGGCGGGCGGAACACCGCACCTAACAGGCCAGCCTTGGTACGCACGTGCCGGCCCACCATCACGTTCTCCAGCGCGGTCATTTCGCCAAACAGGCGGATGTTCTGGAAGGTGCGGGCGATGCCGGCCTTGGCGACTTCGTGCACGGCGGTCGGCTGGTAGGCCTTCCCACCCAGCACGAACTCGCCGGAGTCCGGCGTGTACAGTCCGGTGATCACGTTGAAGAAGGTGGTCTTGCCGGCCCCGTTGGGACCGATCAGGCCATAGATTTCACCCGGCTGGATTTGCAGGCCCACATCGGACAGCGCCTGCAGGCCGCCGAATCGCTTGTTGACCCCCTGTACCGACAGGAGGAGATTCTCGTTGCTCATGATGTCCTCCTGGTCAGAAACGGCCAACGCTGCCCGGGCGGCGGATCACCGGCCGGTCTTCCTTGCGCGGCGACGGCCACAGGCCTGCCGGGCGATACAGCATCACGCCAACCAGGGCCAGCCCGAACAGCAGCTGGCGCAGCACTTCGGCATCGACGATGGTATGGCCGAAGATCATGTTCTGCGCCGGCTCCGCCACGGCACGCAGCAGTTCCTGAAAACCCACCAGCAGGACACCGCCGAGTATCACGCCGGGAATGTGGCCCATGCCGCCAAGCACCACGATGGCGAGAATGTAGATGGACTCCCACAGCACGAACGACTCGGGCGAGACAAAGCCCTGGAAGGCGCCAAACACGGCACCCGACGCACCACCAAACGACGCGCCCATGGCGAAGGCCAGCAGCTTGATGTTGCGGGTGTTGATGCCCATCGCCTTGGCGGCGATCTCGTCTTCGCGGATGGCCACGAAGGCGCGGCCGATGCGCGAGTTCTGCAGCCGCAGGCAGATGAACACGATGGCGATCACCAGCACCACCAGCAGGTAGTAGTACATGAACACCGGCGTGAACTTCAGCCCGAAGATCTCGTGCGTCTTGGAGAAATTGAAGCCGAAGATGTGGACCGGGTCCACCGCGGTGATCCCCTTGGGACCGTTGGTGATGTTGAGCGGGCGGTCGAGGTTGTTCAGGAAGATCCGGATGATCTCGCCGAAGCCCAGGGTCACGATGGCGAGGTAATCGCCACGCAGCTTGAGCGTAGGCGCACCCAGCAACACGCCGAACGTGGCGGCCACGAGAATCGCCAGCGGCAGCACGAACCACATGGACAGGTGCAGGCCATTCGGGAAAAGCTGGTGGATCCACTCGAACTGGTTGGCCAGGTGGGGCGAGCCCAGCAAGGCCATCATGTACGCGCCGACGGCATAGAAGGCGATGTAGCCCAGGTCGAGCAGGCCGGCAAAGCCCACCACGATGTTCAGGCCAAGCGCCAGCATGATGTAGATCAGTGCGAAGTCCAGCACGCGCACCCAGTAGTTGCCGCCCAGCGTCTGCACCAGGAACGGCGCGCACAGGGCGATGACCAGGAAGCCAAGCAACGCGGCCATGGTCTTGGCTGGCGTCTTGGTCAGCGGCGCAGCCTGCGCCGCCGAGGATGGAATCGGGGTGTTCATGGATTCTCTCTCCTTAGGCGCGTTCGGAAACCCGCTCGCCCATGATGCCGGACGGACGGAAGACAAGGACGGTGATCAGCACGATAAAGGCGAACACGTCTTGGTAGTTGGAGCCAAATATGCCACCCGTGAGATCGCCGATGTAGCCGGCGCCCAGGGCTTCGATCAAGCCCAGCAGCATGCCGCCGACCATGGCGCCCGCCAGGTTGCCGATGCCGCCCAGCACCGCGGCGGTGAACGCCTTCAGGCCCGGGATGAAGCCCATGTAGAAGTGGGCATTGCCGTAGTTGGTGGCCATCATCACGCCGGCCAGCGCGGCCAGCGCGGCGCCGATCATGAAGGTGGCCGAGATGACGAAGTTCGGGTTCACGCCCATCAGCCCCGCTACCTTCTGGTTCTCGGCGGTGGCGCGCATCGCGCGGCCGAGCTTGGTGCGGTTGACCAGGGTCAGCAGGCCCGCCATCACCATCAGCGCCATGCCGATGATGACGATTTCCTTGCCCGTGATGGTGGCGCCGGTCGAGCCGATATCGATCGGCGACGAGGGCAGCAGCTGCGGGAAGGTCAGCGGGTTGCGCGACCAGATCAGCATGCCCATCGTCTGGAGGATGATGGACACGCCGATGGCGGTGATCAGCGGGGCCAGCCGCGGCGCGTTGCGCAACGGCCGGTAGGCCACCCGCTCGATGGTGTAGGCCAGCACGGCGCAGACCGGCATGGCGATCAGCGTGGCGATCACCAGCGCGAGCCACTCCGGCAAGCCGGGGAAGAATTTCTGCAAGCCAAGTATGGCTGACAGGGCGGTCAGGGCGCCGATCATCAGCACGTCGCCGTGGGCGAAGTTGATGATCCCGAGAATGCCGTAGACCATGGTGTAGCCGAGTGCGATCAGCGCATAGATGCTGCCGAGCACCAGACCGTTCACGATCTGCTGGATAAGGATATCCATGAAAACTCCTTGCTTCCGTCCAAATTCCCTCGGCATGGTGTGGATGCCGGGGGGACGTTGATATGTTGGGTGGTTTGGTAGTGTCGTTTTCTGCTGGTAAGCGGCCTGCCTACTCCACCCATGGTAAGGATGCTGCATGTATGGCAAGGCTAAAAAAACGGCACCGCAACATACTCGCGGTGCCGTTCGGATGGGCCGGTAAGCCCCGGATTACATCTTCACGACGTCAAGGACGGTCTTCTTCTTGTCCTTGTACTCGTACAAGGTGATGGTGCCTTCCTTCATGTCGCCCTTTTCATCGAAGGCGATGTTGCCGATCAGGCCCTTGTAGTTGGTCTTGGGCATTTCGGCCAGGATGGCCGCCGGCTCAGTCGAGTTGGCGCGCTTCATGGCGTCAACGACGACCATGACGGCGTCATAGGTGAACGGTGCGTAGATCTGCACCGGCGCATTGAAGCGAGCCTGGTAGCGCTTGTCGAAATCGGCGCCCTGCTCCATCTTGGACAGTGCCAGACCGGCTTCCGAGCAGATGATGTTGGACACGGCATCGCCGGCCAGCTCAGCCACCTTGTCGGTACAGACGCCATCGCCGCCAACGATCTTGGAGCTGATGCCGAGTTCCTTGGCCTGCTTGGCGAACGGGCCGCCGGTGGCGTCCATGCCGCCGTACATGATCACGTCCGGCTTCTTGCCCTTGATCTTGGTCAGAATGGCCTTGAAGTCGGTGGCCTTGTCGTTGGTGGCTTCACGCGCCACCACGTTCACGCCGGACGCCTTGGCGGTCTTCTCGAACTCGTCGGCCAGGCCTTTGCCGTAGGCGGTGGCATCGTCGACGATGGCCACGGTCTTGGCGTGCAGGCTCTTGGTGGCGTAGTTGGCCAGTGCCGGGCCTTGCTGGGCGTCGGTGGCCACCACGCGGAACGTGGTCTTGAAGCCTTGCTTGGTGTAGTCGGGGTTGGTCGACGACGGCGAGATCTGCACGATGCCGGCATCGCTATAGATCTTGGAGGCCGGAATCGATACGCCCGAGTTCAGGTGGCCAACCACTGCCACGACCTTGGCGTCCACCAGCTTCTGCGCCACGGCGGTGCCCGTCTTCGGGTCGCCCGCGTCGTCTTCGCCGACCAGCTCCAGCTTGATCTTCTTGCCGTTGATCTCCAGGCCGGTCTTGTTGACTTCTTCCACGGCCAGGCGGGCGCCGTTTTCGTTGTCCTTGCCAAGGTGAGCGATACCGCCGGTCAGCGGTGCAGCATGGCCGATCTTGACTACGACATCGCCACTGCCTGCTGCCGGCGCGGTCGCCGCGGCAGGTGCCGATGCTGCCGCATCAGCGGGCTTTTCTTCTTTCTTGCCGCAAGCAGTAACCAGCGCCACTGCGGCTGCGATCGGCAGAATCTTGGCAAACGTGATTTGCATGAGTGATCTCCTAGGATTCACATGATCAGGGTAAACCAACGCCCCCCGGACGTTTCCCCTGAACCGCCATAGTTTAGTTTCAATTTGAAACGCGCGAATTGTATTCCCTTTTTAAACGGATGCAATATGCGACGCAACAACCTGAAGGATTAACCCACCAAATGAGCTAGGGAATTTCCCCAATGCGCGCATTGGGGCAATTCCCGCCTACATGGAGGCTAGCCGTTGATACTAACAAGATTCGTGCCTACCGCGTGCCAAAGGGCAGCTTTGATGCTTGCAAGTCACTCCGGCGGGCCGCGTATTAAATAGGTGTTTCATTTAATATCAACCAGCTCATTCAAATACGAGGAACGGGTGCACCGGCACCATAATAGGGAAATCCCCAATTACAGGGATTTCCCTTATTTGTCTTTTTGGACAGACAGGTATAAGGCCGTTCGCACCGGGCTTGTGCATTATCCAAGGGATGGCAGGCAATATAGGGTGCTATATCTTGGTGCAACCCTGGCGAGAGAATGGTGCGCAACGGCGTGCAACCGGTGCGACGGAGGGGTGCCTGCCGAGCGCA
>FTGR01000523.1_pt1 | contig 9621 bp, 9 predicted proteins | sample 1640751 | NCBI WGS metagenome assembly FTGR01 (sample SAMEA3914789, study PRJEB12502) | metagenome | biome: forest; material: soil | place: Canada | collected 2011-07-03 | depth 0.3 m
ATCGCAGCATCGCCAGCGCAACCGCCTGGGTCTGGCTATCTCAGGCACGTTTGCTCGTACGCCGATTGACCAATGCCTGAATTTGTCCTCACCCTCAAAAAAGTAGGCAAAAAAGGCGCGCCGGATGGGGCGACACCCCCTCGGGATTCAACGAAAAGAGCGGCCGGGACCCAAACTCGCATCGCCTTAGGGCGATACTCAGACATGGGTCCCTCTTTTCAGCTCTTTTCGTCGAATCCCGAGGCGCCCCATACGGCCTGGGCACACCTTGACGGCTCACTTTGCATCGCGCTGGGGTGTGCCCCGCCCTTCGGGCGCTTCACACGGCTACCACAATTGGATGATATTGCCGATGGTTGGCTCCCCTCTCCCACTTGTGGGAGAGGGGCTGGGGGAGAGGGCGGGCGCTCGCAGAGGCGATATGCCTTGCGTTCCCGTTGGCCTCAACCTGCGCTAACCGGCGTGAAGGTCGGCACAGGCGGCCCGTCCTCGGTCGGCGTGAAAGTCAACTTCACTTCCTGTCCGATTCGCACCGTGTCCAGGTCGCAATCCACGATATTGGTCATCATGGTCACGCCTTCTTCCAGCGCCACATAGGCGATGCAGAACGGCGTGGGGCCCGCGCGGCGCGTGACGCTGAACGAGTAGATGGTGCCGCGTCCCGAGGCCTGCTTCCATTCGGTCTCGCCCATGCAGAACGGGCATAGCGTGCGCGGATACCAGTGCGGCTTGCCGCAGGATTTGCAGTGCTTGACCAGCAGGCGGCCTGCGCGCGCGGCTTCCCAGAACTCGGTGTTGTCTGGCGCAACCTGCGGGGCTTTGAGGGGAGTGGCTGTGTAAGGTGTGCTCATCTTATTACTCCCGTTCCAGGATGACAGTGGCGCTGCCGTGGCGCGAGCCGAGGTAGCCGCCGGTGCCCTGGGCCAGGGCCAGGTCGCAGTTCTTGACCTGCACGGCGGGATGGGCTTCGCCGCGCAGCTGGCGCACGGCTTCGATCACCTTGGTGATGCCGCCGCGATTGGCCGGGTGGTTGTTGCACAGGCCACCGCCGTCGGTGTTGAAGGGCAGCTTGCCCACGCCGGAGATCAGGTTGCCGTCGGCCACGAACTTGCCGCCTTCGCCCTTCTTGCAGAAGCCCAGGTCTTCCAGCTGCATCAGCACGGTGATGGTGAAGCTGTCGTAGATCGAGGCGTACTTGATATCCGAGGGGCGAATGCCGGCCTCTTCAAACGCGATCGGGCCGGAGATGGCGGCGCCCGACCAGCTCAGGTCGACCATGCCGCCGAGCTGGCCTTTGACGGCTTCGCCGGCGCCGAGGATTTTCACCTTGGGGCGCTTGAGCTTGGCGGCGATTTCGGGACGTGCCACGATCAGCGCGCCGCCGCCGTCGGACACCACGCAGCAGTCGAGCTTGCGCAGCGGATCCGAGATCATCGGCGAATTCAATACGTCTTCCACCGTCACCACATCGCGCAGCATGGCGTGGGGATTGTGCTGCGCATGGTGCGAGGCCGCTACCTTGATCCAGGCAAGCTGCTCGGCGGTGGTGCCGTACTGGAACATATGGCGCATCGCCACCATCGCGTACAGGTTCACGGTCACCGGGCTGAAGGGCGCTTCGAACGGCTGGTCGGGCAGGTTGGCGCCCCAGTTGCGCGCCTGCGTGCCGCTCGAGCCTTCCGAACGCGGCCGGCCCGCCAGCGTGATCAGCGCCACATTGCACTTGCCGGCGGCGATGGCCTGTGCGGCGTGCGACACGTGGACGATATACGCCGAGCCGCCGGTGTCGGTGGAGTCGACGTGGCGCACCTTCAGGCCGAGGTAGTCGACCATATTGAGCGCGCCGAGACCGGGCGCGTCGCCCGCGCAAAAGTAGCCGTCCACGTCCTGCAGGGTTAGGCCTGCGTCTTCCAGCGCGCCTTTGGCGGATTCGGCGTGCAGTTGCGCGACGGTCTTGTCCGGTGCCTTGCGGGTCGGGTGCTCGTAGGCCCCGACGATGTATGCCTTGCCGTTGATGCTTATGGGTCTCCCTAGTTGTCCCGGGTACTTTGGTGTGCTGTGATGCCTATGGATATAGCCAGTATGGATATAACCGATGTCTTGCGTTCTTGCTTGTTGCCGCTAGCGTCAGGCGGCGTGTCCATACTGGTCGCGCAAGTCCCGCTTGAGCACCTTGCCGATGGCGTTGCGCGGTAGTTCCTGCGACAGCTCCAGCGCGGCCAGACGCTGCATTTTCTCGAGCCGGCCGTTGACCCAGTCCAGCAGCGCGGCGGCTTCGGTCGTGGCGCCGGGGCGCAGCACCACGAAGGCGACCGGCGTTTCGCCCCAGCGCTCCGAGGGCACGCCGACCACCGCCGCGTCGGCGATGTCGGGATGCCCGAGCAGCACCGCTTCGATGTCGCTCGGGTAGATGTTGAAGCCGCCCGAGATGACCATGTCCTTCTTGCGGTCCATCAGGATCAGGAAGCCGTCGGTATCGAAATAGCCAACGTCGCCGGTGCGGATGAAGCGCTTGCCGGTGGCGTCGAACCACTCGGCCTCGGCGGTCTTCTCGGGATGATTGTGGTAGCCGGACATCATCGCGGGGGAATGCCCGACGATCTCGCCTGGGGTGTCGCGCGGCGCATCGGCCGGGAGCTCGCGCCCGTGATCGTCCAGCAGCCGCATATCGGTATCCGGCGAGGGGCACCCGACCGTGTGCAGCTTGTCCGGATGCTCGTGCGCGCGCAACTCGCAGCGCCCGCCGCCCTCGGTCATGCCGTAGTACTCGATCAGCGCGCCGGGCCAGCGCGCCAGCACCTGCGCCTTGAGCGCGGCGGCAAACGGCGCGCTGGTGCAGAACTTATAGCGGAACGATGACAAATCGGTGCCGGCAAAGTCCGGGTGGGCCAGGATGCGCTGGTATTGCACGGGCACCAGCATGGTGTGGGTAACGCGGTGCCGTGCGGCCAGCGCCAGGTACCGGCCGGCATCGAACTTGCGCATCAGCACCACGGTGCCGCCCAGCGACAAGGTGGGGAACAGGCTGACCAGCGTGGTGTTGGAGTACAGCGGCGTGGATAGCAGCGCCACGCTGTCCGGGCCATAGCCGCCCTGGGTGGCGCGCTGCACGTGCGACGCGCGCATGCCGAACGGCTGGATGATGCCCTTGGGCACGCCGGTGGTGCCGGATGAATAGATCAGGTTGAAGGCCCAGTCTGGCTGCACGTCGACCGCAGCCGGCCGGGCATTGTCGGGGGCCAGCCACTGGCTGAAGGGAACGCCGGCATGGCTGTCGTCCAGCGCGATGCAGGGAATGCCGAATTCGGCTTCCAGCCCCTGCAGGGCCTGGCGCGTGGTGGCATCGATAAACAACCGGCGCGCCCCCGAGTCCTGCACCATGCCGTGCAGCGTTTCCGGGTTGAGCGAGGGTGACAGCGGCGCCACCGCCACGCCGGCCCGCAGGCTGCCGAGGAAGGCGGCGACGTATTCGATCGAGGTGGCCGCACAGATGGCGACGGCGCTTTGCGCCGGCACACCCTCGCGCTGCAGCGCGGCGGCAACGCGGTCGGCAAGCCGGTTCAGGCTGGCGAAATCGACGCTGCGTTCGTCCAGTACCACGGCCGGATGCCGGGGCCGCAGCGCGGCTTGTGCGTCCACGAGGGCGGCGAGGGGGGTGAAGTCAGTGCTTGTGCTTGTCTGTGACATAGGGCTGCCGTTGCGGCTCTCGGGGATGTGCTTGCGTGTCTCATGGCTCGCTGGCTTGACTGCCGCCGCTCGCAGAGAGTGTCGCGCCTTGTGCCGGGTTCGACAATTTGGCTTTTTGGAAGAGGGGCTTGCCGGGAATCGTTGGTGCGATGCACAAAATGACCCGGCGCACAAGCAGGGGGCGGGGGATGCTGGGAAGGGGAGACGGAGAGAAAGCTAGCTTGCCGGGCGGCCCGCCATGGAGCCGCCCAATGGCGAAATCAGCCCATGGCCAGGGAAGCGGCGCTCATCTGCTGCTCGGGCGAGGCCTTCTCCATGGCCTTGACCAGTGCGGCACTGGTGCTCGCCATGGCACCGGAAAGCGAGCTGATGGCCTGGTTCAACGCAGCCATGCGCATCTGCTTCTGTTCCGCGGAGAGGTTCTGGGAGGCGGCCACTTCCTGCAGTTCCTGCTGCTTGCGCGCCAGTTCATCGCGCAGCTGGCGAATGCGCTTTAGCAGTTGCTTGGCCGTGTCCGGCAGGTTGCTGTTATCGATGTCGCTGTTGCGGGAGCTGGGGTCGGCCGGCTTGCCGGCCGCCAGCGTGCGGCCTGCCGAGGAGATGTCGACATGGATGCCGTCGGATGACGTGCCGCCGGCCTCCTGGCGGGCGGGCGCTGCCTGGCTCGCCGCGCCAGCCATGGCCGTGGCGGTGGCAAACTGGGCGCCAGTGGACGAAACCGGATCGATCGTGCTCATTGGATTTGTTCCTTCGGGTCGTGCGTGAAAGCACAGGGAGGCGGCCACGCGCGGCACGCCTGAGTACCCGGTTTAACGAACACGTGAAGCAGATCTGTAGGGCAAGGCAGGTGATTTTGTGATGTTTGCGACGCTATGCTCTGTAATAAGTTATTTAAGCACCTCAAAATGCTGATGCCGCGGGACGCGCCTTGCGATACAGGATGAGGGTGGCCAGCAACCCGCATGCCGCGGCAAAGCTCATCCAGTAGCCCGGCGCGGCCTTGTCGCCGGTCACCTCGATCAGGTAGGTCGAGACCGCTGGCGTGAAGCCGCCAAACACCGCGGTGGCAAGGCTGTAGGCCAGCGAGAAGCCGGCCACGCGCACCTCCACCGGCATCACCTCGGTCAGCGCCACCACCATGGCCCCGTTGTACATGCCGAAGAGGTAGGACAGCCACAGCAGCACGATCAGCATGCGCTCGAAGCTGGGCGCGCCCGCCAGCCACGACAGGGCGGGATAGGCGGTGACGAGCGCGATGGTGGATATCGCCAGCAGGATGGGACGGCGGCCGATGCGGTCGGACAGGGCGCCGCCAATGGGCAGCCAGATAAAGTTGGAAACGCCTACGCATAGCGTGACGGCCAGGCTGTCGGTCGTGCTGAGCTTGAGCACCGTCTTGCCGAACGTGGGGGTGTAGACGGTGATCAGGTAGAAGGTGGTGGTGGTCATTGCCACCAGCAGCATGCCGGCCAGCACCGTGCGCCAGTTGCGCAGCATGGAGTCGAATACCTCGCGCGTGCTCGGATGGTGCCGGCGGGCACGGAACTCCTCGGTCTCCCGCAGCGAACGGCGCAGCACGAACAGGAACGGCACGATCAGGCAGCCGATAAAGAACGGGATGCGCCAGCCCCAAGCGCCCAGTTCGTCGGCCGTCAGCCAGTGGTTCAGCCCAAAGCCGAGCCCGGCCGCCACCACGATGGCGATCTGCTGGCTGGCCGACTGCCAGGCGGTATAGAAGCCCTTATGGCCCGGCGTGGCCATTTCGGCCAGGTAGACCGACACCCCGCCCAGCTCCGCGCCCGCCGAGAAGCCCTGCAGCAGCCGGCCGATCAGCACCAGCAGCGGCGCCGCCATGCCGATGCTGGCATAGCCCGGCACCAGGGCGATCAGGATGGTCCCGCAGGCCATGAGCGAAAGCGTCACGATCAGGCCCTTGCGGCGTCCCACCTCGTCGATGTAGGCACCCAGCAAGATCGCGCCGAGCGGGCGCATCAGGAAGCCCGCGCCGAATACGGCGAAGGTCAGCATCAGCGAGGCGAACTCGCTGTTTGCCGGAAAGAAGGTGTGGGCGATGTAGGTCGCGTAGAAGCCGAACAGGAAGAAGTCGAACTGTTCGAGGAAGTTGCCGCTGGTAACGCGCAGGACGGCGCCCAGTTTTGAGGATCCAGGCACTGCCGCGCCTGCCAGTTCCGCTTGCATCGCCAGTCTCCTTCGGCACGCCGTCCCGGCTATCCTCCGCCTTTCGTGAAAGGTCGGCTAGCCGGTGCGCCGCCGCGCTTGTGCTGGTCAATATATGTCTCGCAAGCCGCCAACGCCAGCCCCGCATGGGCGAGGCGCGAGCCGCCTGGCACACGCCCCCCCACGCCTCGCCCGATACTCACACGCCGCGAAACACGGCCGGGCGCTTTTCCACGAAAGCGCTGCTGCCTTCCCGCGCGTCTTGCGAGGCTGCGGCGATCATGAACTGCATCGCCTCCACCGCCAGGCCCTCATCGATGGGCAGGTTGATGCCGCGGGTGACGGCGCGCAGCGAGGCGGTGACCGCGATCGCGGAATGCCGCGCGATCCGGTCGGCCAGCCGCAGGCAGGCGGGCAGCAGGTCGGCGGCGCTCACCACCTCGTTGACCAGGCCGAACCGCAACGCGCTGTCGGCATCGATCGGCGCGCCGGTGAGGATCATTTCGTTTGCCCGCTTGCGGCCTACATGGCGCGGCAGGCGTTGCGTGCCGCCAAATGTGGGCGGGAAGCCCAGCTTGATCTCTGGCTTGGCGAAGGCCGCATGCCCGGCCGCGATGGCCAGGCTGCAGGCCTCCACGATCTCGCAGCCACCGCCGAAGGCCAGGCCATTGACCGCTGCGATGACCGGCTTTGGAAACGTCTCGATGCGTCGCGTCATGGCTTGTCCCCGCAGCAGGAAGCGGCGCTGCGCCTGCTCCGGAGAGGCCGCGATGTCAGGCGCGAAGCCGGCAATGTCGGCGCCCGCGCTGAAGGCCCGCGTGCCGCGGCCGGTCAGGATCACGCAGCGCGCGGCGGGATCTGCTTCGATGGCATCAAGCCTGGCCATCAGCGCGTCGATCAACGCGTAGCTCAGGGCGTTCAGCTTGTCGGGGCGGTTCAGCACCAGCAGGGCGTGCTGGCCGAGTCCTTCGTATTGCACCAAGTCGTCTGCGTTAGTCATGTCGGATAGGTTGGTCATCTTCAGCAGGTCCTGGTTGTCCTGATTTGTTTCCATGGTTGGCCGGTGCGGTCAGTCGACTGCCCGAACGGCGATGCGCGCCGAGCGGCCGCGAAAACTGGAGACAAAGACCACGGCCTCCTGCCGGGCGCAAAAGCGTTCGCCACTCGCCAGCACCGTGTCGCGGCTAGCCGCATCCAGCGTTGCCGACTGCTGCGTGAGCCACACGATGCCCTCTACGCAGATCAGGTAAGATCCCAATCCGAGCGGGATCCGCAGCGGATCCGGGCCGAGGATCCAGTTGCCTTGTCTTGTGCTCACGATAGCCTCCTGGCTAGCCCGCCAATCTCTGCAACGGTGCTTGCATTCTTGCCGGGAACAGCCAGCGCCGCCCGGAAGCTTTTTCATGAAGGGTATGCCTGGCCGTCATGTCGATCCTGAGCCGAGCCTCCACCAATGCGCTGCGCGCCATGTCGCTCGAAGCCCTGCGCGGCTTCGAATCCGCCGCGCGCCACCTCAGCTTCACCACCGCCGCCGAAGAACTCTGTATCACCCAGTCCGCGGTGAGCAAGCAGGTCAAGAGCCTGGAAGACGTGCTCGGCGCCGCGCTCTTCCGGCGCGGCGGCAAAGGCCTGAGCCTGACCCCGGAAGGCCGCCAGCTCTACGAGGCAGCGCGCCTGTCGATCGGCCAGCTCGGTGCCGCGATCGACAGCCTGCTCGCCGTTGACCGGATCTCCATCGCCGTCACCACCACGCCATCCTTCGCATCGCTCTGGCTGGTGCCCAAGCTCGCGCGCTTCCAGGCCGCCGAGCCCGGCATCGACGTGCGCATCGACGCGTCCGAGCCCATGGTCAACCTGGAGCGCGACGGCATCGACCTCGCCATCCGGCTCAACACGCACCCGGTGGGCCCCGACGATCCCCGCCCGCTGCTGCAGGAACGCCTGATGCTGGTCGCCGCGCCGGCCGTGGCTGCGCGCATTACAGAAGCCCGGCAGATACTCGATACGCCGCTGCTGGTGTTCCATGATCCCGGCGCCCGCTTTGACTGGATGTCATGGACACAGTGGTATCAGCGCCTTGGGCTGATGCGCTCGTCCAAGCAGCCTTGCCTGTACTTCTCGCAATATGCGCACGTGCTCAATGCCGCCGCGCAGCAGGCGGGCATTGCGATCGGGCGCACGCCCATGGTGCTGCCGATGCTCAAGAGCGGGCAATTGCAGGTGGTGCTGCCGGAGCATGTGGAGCAGGGGCCGACTTACCAGATTGTGGCTTCCAGCGTCCCGCGGCCCGGGGTGGAACGGTTCCGGGCCTGGCTGGAGATGGAGTTGGCGGGGGAGGTGATTGGGTGAGGGGATGCGCAGGTCGCGATATTTGACCCGTCGCCAAGCGTTAGCTGACCCGGGCCGCGCAATGCGGCCCGCTTGCTTCTTCCTTTCCAGTCCCTGGAACCTTGCCCTAGGGTAATCCCCAATATGCCGTATCATCACGCCCGGGGCGCCGCGCCGCCGGGCGTTTTGCCGTCTTCGGCCCGCGAGTGTGCCTCATTGCACTTTTTCAGGAAATCCGGGACAAAGCCAAGGTGCGCCGGCTGCATGCCGGGCGCCACCTCGCCGCCCATGGGTGCGGAATTACACACATTGAATAATGCAGAGGCCACTTATACGTGGCTTCGGAGACATCCGGGCGCTTTGTCGGGGCAGCCGGATTAGCGGGAATTGCAGGAGTTGCTTTTGTCTACAACCGAAACCCAGCGCAGAACTGAGGTTGACCTGATTCGCGGCATTGCGCTGATCTTCATTGTGGTTGACCACGTGAACGGCAGCGTGCTGGCCGATTACACCATCCGCAATTTCGCGTTCTTCGATGCGGCGGAGATCTTTGTGTTCCTGGCCGGTTACTCTGCCGGCGCGGCCTACGTGGCCATGGAGGCCCGGCATGGCGCCAGCGCCGCGCAGAACCGCCTGATCCGCCGTAGCTGGGAGATCTACAAGGCGTTCGTGCTGACGGGCGTGCTGATGCTGGTGTTCGGCCTGCTGCTGGCGCTGGCGAGGGTGCCGGCGCCGGCAATCCGCTCCACGGAGGCGCCGATCTTCATGGCGCATCCGTTCAGCACGCTGATCGAGGTGTTCAGCGTGGCGCGGCAGCCTTTTGTGTCGGACGTGTTGCCGATGTACGCGGTCTTCATCCTGTTTGCGCCGCTGGCGATCCGCATGGCGCGCGCGGTGCCTCTGACGTTTGTCGGCGCCAGCGGGCTGCTGTGGCTGATGGCGCCGATGCTCACGCCGCTGCTGCCCAGCAGCGATGGCAATGGCTGGAGCTTCAACCCCTTCGCGTGGCAATTGCTGTTCGGGCTGGGCCTGATGACGCGCCTGCGGCCCGATATGATCCTGCCGCGCCAGGCCCTGGTGCGCTGGGTGGTGACGGTGCTCGCCGTGGCGGTGACGTTGGCGGGCGTGCTGCTGGCTTACCTGTGGATGCGTCCGCATATGTACGAGCCATGGCTGCCCGCCTGGCTGCCGACCATGGTCTTCCCGCTGCCCAAGAAGAGCCTGGCGGCGCTGCGCATCGTGAGCTTCCTCGGGCTGGCCTGGCTTTGCTATCTGGCCGTGCGCGCGGGCTGGGTGGCGCGGCTGGCGTCGGTGATGGGGCCGGTGGTGCAGATTGGCCGCCATAGCTTGTTCTGCTTTGTCTTTGGCGCGGTGGTGTCGGTGGTGATCGAGGGCTTTACCTACGGTATTGCCGGCGGCCGGCCGCCG
>FTGR01000505.1_pt1 | contig 9475 bp, 9 predicted proteins | sample 1640751 | NCBI WGS metagenome assembly FTGR01 (sample SAMEA3914789, study PRJEB12502) | metagenome | biome: forest; material: soil | place: Canada | collected 2011-07-03 | depth 0.3 m
ACTCTCCCGTCTCCCGCAGGCGGCGGACGGGAGCAAACCGGCGGTGCGCTGGCGCGAGGGGGTTCGACACCGCTAGCCTCGGCAACTCTGCCGTCTCCCGCAGGCGGCGGACGGGAGCAAACCGGCGGTGCATTGGCGCCTGCAGATTCGACACCGCCAGCCTCACCAACACTCCCCTCTCCCGCTTGCGGGAGAGGGGGCGGGGGAGAGGGCGGGCGCTCGCCGAAGCCTATGGCCTCTGAGCCCCCGGGCGATGAAAAGCAGAGCCATACCCGGAAGCGCCCATGACCCAGCTCTCTCAACTCATCTCCCTGCTGCACCTGGCATCGCCGGCGCTGCCGATCGGTGGCTTCAGCTATTCGCAAGGGCTGGAGGCTGCCATCGAGTGCGGCATGGTGCACGATGCCGGCAGTGCGGAGCAGTGGGTGCGCAGCAATCTGCTGGACGTGCAGGCGCAGTGCGAAGCGCCAGTCTGGCTGCTGCTGTTTCGCCATTGGCGCACGCTGGATGCCGCGCGCCTGGCCGAATGGAACGACTGGTTCCATGCCACGCGCGAGAGCGCCGAGCTGCGCCTGGAGACGGAGCAGATGGGCTGGTCGCTGGCGCGGCTGGTGGCGCAGATGGAGTGGGGCGATGCCGCGCTGCGCGCGCAGCTCGCGACGTTGTCGCCGGTGTGCCTGCCTACCGCGTTTGCCGCGGCTTGCGTGGCGCTGGATGTTACTGAGCGTGACGGGCTGGCGGCCTATTGCTTCAGCTGGGCGGAGAACCAGGTGGCCGCGGCGCTCAAGGCGGTGCCGCTGGGGCAGGTGGCCGGGCAGCACATCCTGCGCCGGCTGCATCCCGCGGTGCTGGAGACCGTCGATGAGGCAGTGCGCCGCGCCGATGCCGAGCCGCCGCGGCTGTCTACTTTTTCCCCGATGCTGGGGCTGCTGTGCGCGCGCCATGAGACGCAGTACTCGCGGCTGTTCCGTTCCTGACGCGTGCGCCGGCGGCATTCAAACGATTCCCCAAGACAAGATGTCCATCATGACCCAGGCTCGTACCAAGAAGAACCCCCCGTTGCGCGTCGGCGTGGGCGGCCCCGTCGGTTCCGGCAAGACCACCTTGCTGGAGATGCTGTGCAAGGCCATGCGCGAGCGCTATGACCTGGTCGCCATCACCAACGATATCTATACCAAGGAAGACCAGCGCCTGCTGACCATCTCCGGCGCGTTGCCGGCCGAACGCATCATGGGCGTGGAAACCGGCGGCTGCCCGCACACTGCGATCCGCGAGGATGCCTCCATCAACCTGGAAGCGGTCGACCGCATGCTGGGCAAGTTTCCCGATGCCGACATCGTCTTCATCGAGTCCGGCGGCGACAACCTGGCGGCCACCTTCAGCCCGGAGCTGTCGGACCTGACCATCTACGTGATCGATGTGGCCGGCGGCGAGAAGATCCCGCGCAAGGGCGGCCCGGGCATCACCAAGTCGGACCTGCTGGTGATCAACAAGACCGACCTGGCCCCTTATGTGGGGGCCAACCTCGAAGTGATGGAAAGCGATGCACGCAAGATGCGCGGCACGCGTCCGTTCGTGATGGGCAGCGTGAAGTCGGGGCAGGGGCTGGATGAGGTGATCGCGTTCATCGAGCGGCAGGGCATGCTGGGCGTGTAAGCGATGGCGCCCCTCGCCATCAGCGGCGGCGTGCGCGCACGCACAGGAAGCAGGGCGCGCGCGACAGCCAGGCGTGCAGTTGCGGGTTCACCTCGCGCATGGCTTCCAGCGGCTGCGGCTCCAGCAAGGTTTCCAGCGCCCAGCCGGCGTCCATCAGCGGATTGAGAAATCCCGACAGCGGCCGGCGGTAGCTGTTGACCACCGGCAGCGGTTCGCCAAAGCCCTTCCACGGGATGGCGTAGGCCTCGGTCTGGTGGTAGTTGCCGTCGCCGCACAGCCGCCACGCATCGATCGGGTGGCTGGCCGAGAACACCAGCAACGCATCGCGCCGCGCGACGCGGCGGAACTCCGCGAATACCGGCGCCCAGTCTTCGATGTAGTCGAGCACAAGCGGGCACAGCACGATGTCGAACTGCGCATCGGCCAGCCAGTCCAGCGGTTGCTCCAGGTTGCCGGTGCGCACTTCTACATCAAGCCCGGCGGTGCGGGCTTGCGCCAGTGCCACCATTTCCGGCGTGACATCGAAGGCATGCACGCTGGCGCCGCGCGCGGCCAGGATCTCGCTGTACAGGCCGGGCCCGCAGCCAGCATCCAGCACGCGCAGGCCGCGCAGGTCGCCGGGCAGCAAGGACAGCGTGGCGGGGCGCTCGTACAGCGCGTTGTGTGGCTTGGTGGGGGCTGCGGCAGCGTAGCGGTCGGCGAACTGTTCGTAGTTTTGCTGGCCGAGCGATTTGGCGTTGTCGGTGGACATGCGGGCAACTTCCTCCTGGGCGGGTGGCGGCCGCTGCATACAAAGGGTTTGACTGCAGCCGATCCCCTCGCATTCTACGCATGCCGCCACAACGCCGCGGCTTGTGGCATACTTGGCGATCCATGACGTTCCATTCGCTCGCCCCTTCTTCGCTGTGCCGCACCACCGATACCGGCGGCGCCGCTGCATGCGCGGGTGCCGGGCTGCCGGTGGGCCTTGCCTCCAAGTCCGGCCTGTCGTCGCGTACCGTCTCGATTTCCTTCTCGTTCTCCATTATTCGAATTATCCGGGGTCGCTGAGCTGCGGCTTTGGCTGGTGCTCGGTGGCCCGTGGTCCCTCCTTGCCGTGCACGGCCATAGGGGCCTGCACGCGACCCACCGATTCGATGGAGAACACCCGATGTCCGATCTTTCCGACCTGCGTGCGCATGCACGCTATCCCTTGCTGCCCGAAATCCAGGACACCGCGCGGCGCCTGCAAGGCAAGGTGCTGGAGACGCCCGTGTGGCGCTGGCAGACCGGTGCGGCCCAGCAACTCGATGCCGGCACGGAAGTCTGGCTCAAGCTGGAGCTGTTCCAGATCACCGGCACCTTCAAGGTGCGTGGCGCGCTCAACAGCATCGAGCGCATGGATGCATCCGCGCGGACGCGCGGCGTGGTAGCGGCCAGCGCCGGCAACCATGCCATGGCGGTGGCCTACGCGGCTAAGGTGGCCGGCGTCGGCGCCAAGCTGGCCATGCCGGCCACCGCCAGCCCGGCACGCGTGGCGGCCTGCCGTGAGGCGGGTGCCGAGGTGCTGTTGCTGCCGGATGTCCATGCTGCTTTTGACCACGCGCTGCAACTGGTGGCCGACGAGGGCCGCACCATGGTGCACCCGTACGACGGCCCGCTGATCGCGCAGGGCACGGCAACGGTTGGGCTTGAGCTGATGCGCCAGGTGGCCGGGCTGGATGCGGTGGTGGTGCCGGTGGGCGGTGGCGGCCTGTGCGGCGGCATCGCCGCGGCGGTCAAGCAGATCAATCCGGCTTGCCGGGTCTATGGGGTCGAGCCGGAGGGCGCCGACGCCATGAACCGCAGCTTCGAGGCCGGGCGGCCGCAAACGCTGGAGCGCGTCACGACAGTTGCCGACAGCCTGGGCGCGCCTTATGCGCTGGACTACAGCTACGGCGTGTGCCGCCAGTTTGTCGACGGCATGGTGCGCGTATCCGACGAGGCGATCCGCGCAGCCATGCGCATCCTCTATCGCGATATGAAGCTGGCCACGGAGCCGGCCACCGCGGTGTCCACCGCGGCGCTGCTGGGGCCCCTGCGCCAGACGCTGGCGGGCAAGAAGGTCGCGCTGATCGTGTGCGGGTCCAACCTAGACTCCGCGCGCTTTGCCGAATTGCTGGCCGTGGACGAGCCCGCCAGCGCCAGCTGAATCCGGCGCCGCCCGGCGCGGCTGATCGGCCCGGCGCCGTCAGGCCTGCATGGCCCTGACGGCGATCGTGCGCGCCACCGATGCGATCACGTCCTGCTCTGTATCGGTCATCAAGGCCATATGGCGCACGGTGACGCGCTGTGCCGGGGTGATGTTGAACTCGGCGCAGCGTTGCTCCAGCACGAGCGCGCCGCCGCCGCTGCTGCTGTCGGCCTCGCTGAAGTTGAGCATCTCGCTGGCGTCCACGCCAAGCGTGCCGGCCAGCGCGCAGATATTGATCAAGGAGACATTGCGCACGCCGCGCTCGATACCGCTGAGGTAGGAGCGCGCCATGCCGCTTTCGAGAGCGAGCTTTTCCTGCGACCAGCCACGCTGTTTGCGCAGCTCGGCAAGGTGCAGCCCGAAGAGCTTGAGAGGATCGGCGACCATGGCGCTATACGTGATTGAGAACGGATCGAGGCTAAGGGTTTGACCTCTTTGTAGCGACGCCTTATAGTAGCACGTACTATAGGTGGCATTGTTGGTAGTTATGACATATATGGCATACATGATGTTTATGGCAAAAAGCGGCGGTAGGGCGGTGCCCACAACCTGCTGATGATGCCCGCCGGCGAAGGGCTAGAACTTGTCCAAATGATACGAATGGGGTCCGCGGCCACAAGCCAGAGGCGAGCCGCCTCGGCATCCTGTTAAGGCGGCAAGGCACCAGGCAAAAAAATCACGACCTCGACATAGAGGCACTCCAAACCCCCGGGAAGCGCGGCGCTGTTTTTTCCATTACGCGGAGAGTGGGGTGCTATGCGTATTTTTTCGTTGTTCGACGCGCAGGTGCGCGGCGAGATCCTGGCCGGTGGTACCGCGTCGCAGTTGCGCGTGGGCCTGCAGGTGAGGGTGGTGCCAGAGGCCGCCGGCCTGGGCAGCAGTGGTGACTACATCTTTTTGCCGCAAGGCGCGATGCAGTCCGGCATTGTCACGACGCGTGCCGAGTGGTGGGCTTGCCTGTGCGGCACGATCAAGCTGACGCCGGTGGGCGGCGAGCCCGTGCTGGTGTCCGCGGGCGGCGTGTATGCGCTGCGCCAGGCTGAGCGCCTGCATCTGGCGGTGCTGCAGGACACGGTATTGATCCGTGCAATCCTGGATCCGAATGCCGTCGGGCTGGTGGGTGCGGGCGCGACCAGCAGCTACGATGCCTTTGCCGTGGGCCAGGCGGATCTCTGGCAGGCCGATGGCCCGGAGCGCGGCGCGCATGGCGTGCCGCGCGCCAACGCGGCCTTTGTCTCGCTGGCCGAGGGCGAGCCGGAATGGGCGCTGCGCTTGCGCGCTGGCGGGCTGAACTGGGCGGCTTGCCATGCGGGCACGCTATGCCTGCAGTGGCATTCGCCCTGGCCGCACGTCGAGCGGCAGGTGGCGTACCTGCAGCCCGGCATGGTCTTCGCGCCGGATCCCGATGAAGCGTACCGGATCGATGCGCTGTATCCCGTGGCGAGCCTGCTGTGCTGCCTGCAGGCGCCGGCGCGCGTGGCCGGCGCGGGCGAGTGGCAGGCGATTTCCCTGCATTGATCGCCCGGCGCCGTGGGCACGCTGGCCGGCTGCTCAGCGGCGCTGGTATTGCGTGGCGCCGAACAGGATTTCCCGTTCCTTGTCGCCGCTCAGCGGCTTGCGTTCCTGCGCCAGCACGGCGACGCCGCGCTTCACGGCGGGCCGCTCGGCGATCTCAAGGAACCAGCGCTTCAAGTGCGGATAGTCGTCCAGCTCCACGCCCTGGTTCTGCCAGCTGCGCAGCCACGGGAAGGTCGCGATGTCGGCCACGGAGTATTCGCTGCCGGCCAGCCACGCATGTTCCGACAATTGCTTGTCGATGACGCCGTACAAGCGCTTGGCCTCGTTGGTATAGCGGTTGATGGCGTACTCGATCTGCTCTGGCGCATACATGCGGAAATGGTGCGCCTGGCCTAGCATCGGGCCCACGCCGCCCATCTGGAACATCAGCCATTGCAGCGCGTCGTACTTGCCGCGCACATCCTCGGGCAGGAACTTGCCGGTCTTGCCGGCGAGGTACAGCAGGATGGCGCCGGACTCGAACAGCGAGATGGGCTCGCCGTCCGGGCCGTCGGGGTCGACGATGGCCGGGATCTTGTTGTTCGGGCTGATCTTGAGGAATGCTTCGCCGAACTGGTCGCCGGCGCCGATATTGATGGGGTGGACCTTGTACGCTAGGCCGCACTCCTCGAGCATGATGTGGATTTTGTGGCCGTTGGGCGTGGGCCAGCTGTAGACGTCGATCATCGGGAAAGGCTCCTGGCTGCGATCGTGCAAACGGTGAACCGCCACATCAACCACTGACGTGGCGAACCGCGCGATTTAAGCACAGAAGAAAAAAACGCGCAGGCAGGCTGCGCGTTTTCCATGTAGCCAGCAGGGCCGGCGGTGGGGCTGAATGCGGCTTAGAAGCCGCGTGCCACCGGCATGCTGATGTCGTCCGGGCTCACGCCCATGTGCTTGGCCAGTTCCAGCTTGGCGATGGCGTTGCGGTGCACCTCGTCCGGGCCGTCGGCCAGGCGCAGGGTACGTTGATGCGCCCACCACGTGGCCAGCGGGAAATCGTCCGAGACGCCGGCGGCGCCGTGGACCTGGATGGCCCAGTCGATGACCTTCAGGGCCATGTTCGGGGCAACGACCTTGATCATGGCGATCTCGGCCTTGGCCACCTTGTTGCCCGCGGTGTCCATCATGTAGGCGGCCTTGAGCGTGAGCAGGCGCGCCATTTCGATTTCGCAGCGGGCTTCGGCGATGCGCTCGCGCGTCACGCCCTGGGCGGCCACCGGCTTGCCGAAAGCGACGCGCGACAGGGCGCGCTTGCACAGCAGTTCCAGCGCGCGCTCGGCCACGCCGATGCTGCGCATGCAGTGGTGGATACGGCCCGGGCCGAGGCGGCCCTGGGCGATCTCGAAGCCGCGGCCTTCGCCCAGCAGGATGTTGGCTGCCGGCACGCGCACGTCCTTCAGCTCGATCTCCATGTGGCCGTGCGGCGCGTCGTCGTAGCCGAACACCGGCAGGTAGCGCTTGATGGTGATGCCTGCGGTATCGGCCGGCACCACGATCATCGATTGCTGCTCATGACGGCCCGCTTCCGGATCGGTCTTGCCCATCACGATATAGACCTGGCAACGGGGGTCGCCCGCGCCCGACGACCACCACTTGGTGCCGTTGATCACGTATTCGTCGCCATCGCGGCGGATGCTGCAGCGGATATTGGTGGCGTCCGACGAAGCCACGTCCGGCTCGGTCATCAGGAAGGCCGAGCGGATCTCGCCGCGCAGCAGCGGTTCCAGCCACTTGTCCTTGAGTTCTTCCGACGCGTAGCGCTCCAGCGTCTCCATGTTGCCGGTATCGGGCGCGGCGCAGTTGAAGACTTCAGCCGACCAGGGCACCCGGCCCATGATTTCGCACAGCGGTGCGTATTCCAGGTTGGACAGGCCTTCCGGAGCACGCTTGGAATGGGGCAGGAACAGGTTCCACAGGCCGGCTTCGCGGGCCAGCGGCTTGAGTTCCTCGATCACCTTGGTCGGGACCCAGGCGTTGCCGGCCTGGCGATTGGCCTGGATCTCGGCGTAGAAGCGCTTCTCGTTCGGATAGATGTGCTTGTCGAAGAAGGCCAGCAGGCGAGCCTGCATTTCCTTGACCTTGGGGGTGTACTCGAATTGCATGTTGTCTCCTCCACCTCTGAATGAGGCCGGTATCGATTGGGCCGCCGCGGGTTGCGGTGGGCCGTTCCCGGCACCGGCGGACGCGGTTTGCGCCGACTGGAGAGGACTGTACCGCAATCCAGGTAATTAGAAAAATGAATTTTCTGGATTTGCCAGTATCAATACCGTGCATTCCATGCCAGAATTCCCGTCATGCAGCTATCCCGCATCGACCTGAATCTCTTCGTGGTGTTCGACGCTATCTATAGCGAAGGCAGCATCACGGCCGCCGCCCGCCAGCTTAACCTGACGCAGCCCGCGGTCAGCCACGCGCTGGGGCGCATGCGCACCTTGTTCGACGACCCCTTGTTCGAGCGGCGGGGGCAGGGCATGGCGCCCACGCCGCTGGCGCGCTCGCTGGCCGCCGAGGTGCGCACAGCGCTGCAATCCTTCGCCCGCACCTTGCAGGACACGCCGCATTTCGATCCGGCGGCCACGGTGCGCCGGTTCACCATCGGCATGCGCGATGCACTGGAGTCCACCTTGTTGCCGCCCCTGATGGCGCGCGTGACCAAGGTGGCGCCGCAGGTGGAGATCGCGGCGATCCGCTTCGACCGGCGCGAGATGGAGTCGGAGCTGCTGGCGGGCACGCTCGATGCCGCCATCGATATCCTGCTGCCGGTGTCGCCGGCCATCCATCACACGCCCTTCATGGCCGACCCGATGGTGGTGCTGGCCCGGCGCGACCATCCGCTGATGAAGAAGGAGCTGACGCTGGAGCGCTACCTGGCCGCCGAGCATGTGCATGTGTCTTCGCGCCGGCGCGGGGCCGGGCTGGAAGACCAGGCGCTGCACCGCATGGGCCTGACGCGTCGGGTGCGGTTGCGCTGCCAGCATTACGCCGCGGCCTGCCGCGTGGTGAGCTGCACCGACCTGCTGGCCACGCTGCCGCTGCGCTACGCGCGCATCGCCAATGAGCCCTATGCCAACCGCCTGCTCTCGCTGCCCTTCAAGGTGCCCACGCTGGAGCTGCACCTTTACTGGCACGCCGGCGGCGAGAACGACGGCGCCAATCGCTGGCTGCGCGAGCAGTTGCTGGCGGTGATCAACGCGCTGGGCGGTAGCGTAGGCGAGGTGGCGCAGGGCTGAGTGCGTGCGGCTCGCCCTGTGCCACCTTTCACGGTGCGCTGTCGGGCTGGCGCTCGATGCGCACGGTGGCTGGCGGCAATGTGCTGTCGGCCTGCACCGCATAGGGCAGCGGCGGCCGGTGTTCGGGTGGGACTGCCTGCCATAGCCGTTCGACCCAGGCCCTGACCTCGGGGCTTGCCGGCGCCGACGCCGTGATGCGCAGCGCGAGCTGCGCCCCGGCGGCGGGCTCTGCCCCCGCTGGGGCGGACAACAAGCGCTCCACGGCCAGCTGAGGTTCTTCCCGCAAGCTCATCGTCAATGTTCCCACCCTTTGCACGCGTGCAGCAGGCGCGGGTGCCCGTGCCGCATCGGCCTGCTGTGACGGGCTGGCGCGCAGCGCGAACCTGGGCGGCTCCATGGTGGGCGCTGGCGCCGGTGGGGCGATGGGTGCGATCGGGGCTGGCGGCGCGATCGGCGCGATCGGCGCGATCGGCGCCATAGGAGCCATGGGAGCCGGCGCACGTACCGCAGCTGCGGCTGCGGCGGCGGGGGGCGCGCCGGCAGAGAGCGAGCCAGTCGTGCCTGCGGCGCTTTTCATGGGTTCAGATGCACGCTGTTCCGCTAGCCGGCTGGGTTCGCGCTGCGCGGCCTTGGCCTGTGCCTCGGCGGGCGGGGCGCGATGGGTTTGTGCGTTGGCCGTGGCAGGCAGGTTGGCCTGTGCTGGCGCAGGCTGTGCGGGTTGCACGGGTGGTGGAGGCACTGGCGCATCCACGCGCGGCGATGCCGGCTGCCCAGCGGATTCTGCTTGCGGAGCCGGAGCCGGAGCCGGAGCCGG
>FTGR01000564.1_pt1 | contig 9395 bp, 5 predicted proteins | sample 1640751 | NCBI WGS metagenome assembly FTGR01 (sample SAMEA3914789, study PRJEB12502) | metagenome | biome: forest; material: soil | place: Canada | collected 2011-07-03 | depth 0.3 m
GAGCACTTTAACCGGCTCCGGCTCTGTGAAGCCAATCCTTATGGCTTCAAGGCGTCTTTCAATCCAACGTTCCCATGCGAACCCGCCCGCAAAGCCGGTTGGGTGTCGCCCTATCACTTCGGCATCAATGAAGGACCGACGGTCATCATGATTGACAACTACCTGACCGGGCTGGTCTGGGCGCTCCTGCGGCAATGTCCCTACATCGTAGGCGGCCTGCGCCGCGCCGGCTTCAGCGGCGGATGGCTGGACTGAATCCCGGGACTAGCGGGTACACCGGAGCGCCATCGACCGTCCGCATGTGTTGCCGGCAGCAGGAGCCGTGGGGGCCGGCCCGGCCGACGGCCAGCGCAACCGTACGTTGGCGGACCGAAATTGCATATCCCTTGCGGTAGATTGCTCACCATACGCTACCCGCCGCGCGGCCCAGCCAAGAATTGAGCCGCTTCATCATGGCCCACGAAGTAGACGACGAATCCGCGCATGCCGGTGGATCTTCGGACTCGGTTCTGGGGAGCACGGCCATGGCCGCCGCTGCCCGGACAATGCCTTGCCGCAGCTTCGACAGTCCTGCCGCGCCGGCCCCGCAAGTACACCTTCTCTCGAACGGCAACTACCACGTGATGGTCACGAGCGCAGGGGGCGGCTACAGTCACTGGGACGATATCGCGCTGACGCGATGGCGCGAAGACGCAACCTGCGACAACTGGGGCTCATTTTGCTACGTTCGCGACCTCGCGAGCGGACACTTTTGGTCCTCCACCTATCAGCCGACGTCAGCGCAGGCGGATGCCTGGGAAGCAGCATTCCCGGAGGGCCGCGCGACATTCCGGCGCTGCGACCGCGATATCGAAACGACGACCGATATCGCGGTCGCGCCGCAAGACGACATCGAGGTGCACCGGGTTCGCGTCACCAACCGTTCGCTCGCCCACAGGAAGCTCGATCTAACGAGCTATGCCGAGATCGTGCTGGGCCCGCCGGCGGAGGATGCCGCCCACCCTGCCTTCAACAAGTTGTTTATCGAAACAGCGATCGACCGGGAGCACCAGGCGATCCTGTGCACCCGACGGCAGCGCACCCCCGACGAGCCAACGCCGTGGATGTTCCACATGCTCGCCGCGCATCCGCCGACAACGGGCGACATTAGCTACGAGACGGATCGCATGCGTTTCATCGGCCGCGGCCATACCACGGCGGATCCCCAGGCGTTGCGCGGGAATGCAGCATTGTCCGGGAGCGCCGGGCCTGTCCTGGACCCGGTGGTCGCGATACGCTGTTCAATTACGCTGGGCCCAGGCGAAACCGCGACCGTGGATTTGGTCAGCGGCATCGCGGCAACCCGCGAGGCATGCCTTGCGCTGCTCAGGAAATGCCAGGATCAGCAGTTCGCGGACGGCGCTCTCGCCGCGGCGCCCGCCTATGGCCGCGCGCTCCTCAACAAGCTCCGTGCCACCGAGGCGGACGCGCAACGCTTCGAGCGCCTCGCCAGTTCCGTGATTTACGCCAATGCCTCGCTGCGTGCCGGCCCGGACATTCTCGCCAGCAACCGGCTAGGCCAGTCTGGCTTATGGGCCTACACCATCTCCGGCGATCTTCCGATCGTGCTACTGCAAATTGCAGATCCGCGGCACCTCGAGCTTGTACGCCGGCTGGTGGATGCGCACACCTACTGGCGCTTGATGGGACTGGCGGCTGACCTTGTTATCGTCTGCGAAGACCGCGCCGGCCATGAGCCCCTGCACGAACGGATCACGGCCCTTGCCCGCGCCTGCTGCGTCATCGATGCGCCCGGCCGGCATGGAGGCATCTTCGTGCTCCGCGCCGAAGCGATCGACGATCAGAGCCGGACCCTGCTGCAAACGGTTGCCCGGATCGTGATAAACGATGGCGACGGCGCGTGGGAGAACCTGGGCGAAAGAAGCCTCCCTGCCCGGCAATCGATTCGCCCCGTACCGGCCGAGCGTAGCGCCGACGCGACCGCCGCTGCTTCCACCGCCACTTCTGCGGACCGGCCACAGCGGCCCCTGCTCTTCCCCAACGGGCTTGGCGGATTCACGCCGGACGGGCGGGAGTATGTGATAACGGTGGCGTCCGGAAAGCCAACGCCGGCGCCGTGGGTCAATGTGCTAGCGAACCCGTCGTTCGGTAGCCTTGTCTCGGAGAGCGGCAGCGCCACCACCTGGAGCGAGAACGCACAAGAGTTTCGTCTCACGCCGTGGTCGAATGACCCGGTCGGCGATGCGATTGCCGAGTCGTACTTCCTCCGCGACGAAGACACCGGCCACTTCTGGTCGGCCACACTGCTGCCGAGTGGCGGCAAGGCGGCGTACGAAACGCGCCATGGTTTTGGTTACAGCGCATTCGAACACGGCGAGGACGAAATCGAATCCGAACTATGTGTGTACGTCGCGCTTGACGCACCGGTAAAATTCGTACGCCTGACCCTGCGCAATCGCTCGCGTCGCCCCCGCAGGATATCCGTCACGGGCTACCTGGAATGGGTGCTCGGCGACCAGCGCGAGAAGACGCGGATGCACGTGGTCACCAGTCTCGATCCCAACAGTGGCGCCTTGCTTGCCCGCAACCCCTACAACACGGACTTTGCCGGACGCACGGCCTTCTTCGATACCGACGACCAGGCGGAGCGGAGCTTTAGCGGAGATCGCGAAGCGTTTCTCGGCCGCAACGGTTCGTTGCGTCATCCCGCGGCAATGTCGCAGCTTCGGCTTTCCGATACCGTGGGCGCAGGGCTCGACCCCTGCGCCGCGATTCGTGTCTGGCTGGATCTGGCCGAGGGCCAGGAGCGCCAGATCGTCTTCCGTCTTGGCGCCGGACATGGCATCGAGGCGGCCCGCGAGCTGATCGCCCGCTTCCGTGGCGTCGCTGCCGCGCACCGCGCGCTTGCGGCGGTCAAGCGTTATTGGCTGCACACGCTGGGCACCGTGCGGATAAGAACACCGGACCGGGCTCTTGACGTACTCGCCAATGGCTGGCTTGTCTATCAAGTCCTGGCTTGCCGGCTGTGGGGACGCAACGCGTTCTATCAATCGAGTGGCGCATTCGGCTTCCGCGATCAATTGCAGGACGTGATGGCCCTCGTGCACGCCACGCCGGAGCTGGTACGAGAGCACCTGTTGCGCAGCGCGTCCCGCCAGTTTTCCGAAGGCGATGTCCAGCACTGGTGGCATCCACCGGCCGGACGCGGGGTGCGCACCCGCTGCTCGGATGACTACCTATGGCTGCCGCTGGCGACATGCCGCTACGTGGCGGTTACCGGCGATGCCGGCGTGCTGGACGAGCCCGTTCCGTTCCTCGAAGGCAGCGCACTGAAGGCCGGCCAGGCGTCCAGCTACGAACTGCCACGGCAATCGCAAGAGGTGGACAGCCTGTATGGACACTGTGTGCGGGCCATCGAGCACGGCTTGCGCTTCGGAGCGCACGGCTTGCCGCTGATGGGGTCCGGCGACTGGAACGATGGTATGAATCTGGTCGGCGCTGGCGGCAAGGGCGAAAGCGTGTGGCTCGGCTTCTTTCTGTGCGCGGTGTTGACGCGGTTCGCCGAACTCGCGCATCGACACCACGATCCATCGTTTGCCGAGCGCTGCCTGGGCGAGTCGGCCCGCCTGTGCGCTGCCATCGAGCGGAGCAGTTGGGACGGTGACTGGTATCGCCGCGCCTGGTTCGATGACGGTTCGCCATTGGGCTCCGCGGCAGACACGGAATGCCGAATCGACTCGATCCCGCAGAGCTGGTCGGTCCTGTCCGGCGCGGGCGATGCCCAGCGCGCGCGCCAGGCAATGGACGCAGTCGACCGGCAACTCGTGCACCGCGAGGCAGCGCTGGTCCAATTGCTGGATCCTCCCTTCGACCAGTTCGAACCCGATCCCGGTTACATCAAGGGGTATCTGCGTGGGGTGCGCGAGAACGGCGGCCAATACACCCATGCGGCGGTCTGGGCCGCGATGGCGTTCGCGGCCCTGGGCGACGCCGGGCGAGCCTGGCAACTGTGCGAGATGATCAATCCGATCCATCACGCCGCATCGGCGGCCACCATAGCGGTCTATCAGACGGAGCCTTACGTGCTGGCGTCGGATGTCTATGCGCGTGCGCCGCACATGGGGCGCGGCGGCTGGACGTGGTACACCGGCTCGGCCGGCTGGATGTACCAGTTCATTGTCGAATCGCTTCTGGGCGTGACACTTGCGGAAGACCAAATGGATGTGGCGCCGTGCGTGCCAGCTGACTGGACGTCATTCGAGGTGAGCTACCGCTATCGGAGGACGCCCTACCACATTACCGTCCTGCCGCACTACACGGACGGCAAGCCGGGAATGACCATCGATGGTATCGAGCGGCCCGGCCAGGCCATTCCGCTGGTGGACGACCACCGGCCACATTCGGTCGAGATCAGGATCCAGGGTGGATCGCGTCGCAACGTTCCTTGAGCAGGAGGTACAAGATGCAACTCGGCGTGATTGGACTAGGGCGCATGGGCGCCAACATGGTGCGGCGCTTGACGAAGCACGGCCACGAATGCGTGGTCTATGACGTGCGCGGGGAGGCCGTCACCGCCGCGCTGCAGCCCGGTGTCGCCGGGGTGTCTTCCCTGAAAAACCTGGCAGCCGCGCTGCGCAAGCCGCGCGCGATCTGGCTGATGGTACCTGCCGCCGTTGTCGATGAAGATCTGGCGATACTTATACCGCTGCTCGACGCCGATGACATCATCATTGATGGGGGCAACTCTTACTATCGCGACGACATCCGGCGCAGTGCCGCGATGGGATCACGCCGGATTCACTACGTGGACGTCGGCACCAGCGGCGGCGTGGCCGGATTCGAGCGTGGCTATTGCCTGATGATCGGTGGGGAAGAGGCAGTTGTCCGGCATCTCGCCCCGATCTTTGCCGCGCTCGCCCCAGGCAAGGATGCGGCCCCGCCCACGGCCGGGCGGCAAAAATCGGACAGCACAGCCGAGCACGGCTACCTGTACTGCGGCCCGCACGGGGCGGGACATTTCGTCAAGATGGTTCACAACGGCATCGAGTACGGCATCATGGGAGCGTACGCGGAAGGGTTGAACATTCTGCGCAACGCCAGCGTCGGAAAGCGGAAAAGCAATACGGACGCCGAAACGACCCCACTGCGAGACCCGGACTACTACCAATATGACCTGGATCTTCCGGAGATCGCGGAGCTATGGCGCCGCGGCAGCGTGATCGGCTCGTGGTTGCTTGATCTTACCGCCAGCGCATTCCTGAACGACCCGAACCTGGAGAGCTTCACTGGCCGCGTGTCGGATTCCGGAGAAGGCAGATGGACGATTACCGCCGCCATCGATGAAGCCGTCCCGGCCCCCATCCTGAGCGCCGCGCTCTTTGAACGCTTCAGCTCGCGCGGCGATGCCGACTTTGCCAACAAGGTATTGTCGGCCATGCGCCACGGTTTCGGCGGCCACGTGGAAAAGACTGCCGCGGCATCGGAGGAATGATGACGGCATCCCTTTCCGACGCCTTGGTCTTTTTCGGCGCCACCGGCGATCTGGCCTACAAGCAGATATTCCCGGCGCTGCAGGCGATGATCAAGCGTAGCCACCTTGATCTGCCTATTATCGGGGTGGCGAGATCCGGCAGGAATCTCGATGAGTTCCGCAACCGCGCGCGCGACAGCCTGGAGAAACATGGCGGTCTGGATGCCGTTGCGTTTGCTCGGCTCGCGGCCCGGCTCCAGTACATCGGCGGCGACTACCGGGACAGCGCGACATATGAACAACTGTGCCGGGCCTTGGGCAACGCGGCGCGGCCGCTGCACTATCTTGCCATTCCGCCCAGCATGTTCGAGCCCGTCACACAAGGTCTGGCCAGATCTGCCTGCGCCCGGAATGGCCGGGTGATCGTCGAGAAACCTTTTGGCCGCAGCCTTGCTTCGGCGCAGGCGCTCAATCGGACATTGCACGCCTGTTTTCCCGAGGATGCGATTTTCCGTATCGACCACTATCTCGGCAAGGAAGCAGTTGAGAACCTGCTTTATTTTCGCTTCTCCAACACATTCCTGGAGCCGGTCTGGCACCACGGCTATGTGGCAAGCGTGCAGATCACCATGGCCGAACAGTTCGGCGTGCAGGGACGCGGCGCCTTCTATGAGGAAGTGGGGGCGATACGCGACGTGGTGCAGAATCACATGCTGCAGGTGATGGCGCTGCTCACGATGGAAGTTCCCATGGATGGCGGTCCCGATGCGATACGCGACGAAAAACTGCGTGTCCTGAGTTCGATGCGCCCGCTTTCCCCGAACGAAATAGTGCGCGGACAGTTCTGCGGATATCGCGATGTGACAGGCGTGCCGCCCGACTCGCAAGTCGAAACGTTCGCGGCGCTGCGCCTGCATATCGACAACCCGCGATGGGCCGGGGTGCCCTTCTATATCCGGGCCGGTAAGCGATTGCCGATCACCTGCACCGAAGTCACGATCGAGCTCAAGCCGCCGTCGCCCGCTGTGTTCGACGCCAATGGTCCCGGCCAGTCGAACTATTTCCGCTTCCGGCTCAGCCCGGATGTGGTGACGACCATCGGTACACGGACCAAGGTGCCGGGCGAGCCGATGGTCGGCGCGGCAACGGCGCTTGTCGCACGACACTATCCTCGCGACGAAATGACACCGTATGAACGCCTGCTAGGAGACGCTCTGCGCGGAGATGCTGCATTATTCACGCGCGGCGACACGGTCGAAGCGGCCTGGCGTGTGGTAGACCCGATCCTCGGCGACGCGGTGCCGGTTTTCGAGTACGAGCCGGATACGTGGGGGCCGCCAGCGGCCGGCCGGATCCTGGCTGGCGACGATCGATGGCACAACCCCACATCAGAGGAGGTTTTGCCATGAAAACGCGAGAGAAGCTGGTCTTCCTGCTGGACTGCGATAACACGCTGCTTGATAACGATCGCCTCCAGGACGATCTCCAGGCACACCTCGACCATGCGTTTGGCGCCGCGAACCGGGAGCGCTATTGGCAGATCTTCGAGGCGTTGCGTGCCGAACTGGGATACGCCGATTACCTGGGCGCGTTGCAGCGCTACCGCCTCGACAGCCTGAACGATCCGCGCCTGCTGCTGATGTCTGCGTTCCTGGTGGACTATCCGTTTGCAGACCGCTTGTACCCCCGAGCGCTCGAGGTCATCGAACACCTTGGCGCCTGGGGGCCCACGGTCGTCCTGTCCGATGGCGACGTGGTTTTCCAGCCGCGCAAGATCCAGCGTTCCGGCTTATGGAAAGCAGTCGAGGGGCGCGTGTTGATCTATATTCATAAGGAGACCATGCTCGACGACGTCGAGCAGCGCTACCCGGCTCGTCATTACGTCATGGTCGACGACAAGCCGCGCATCCTGGCGGCAATGAAGGCGGTATGGAAAGACAGGCTCACAACCGTCTTTCCGCGGCAGGGGCACTACGCCCACGACCCGCATGCCGTGACCGCATATCCAGCCGCCGACCTGACGGTCGAGCACATCGGCGACCTGCTCAACTATGACTTGGCGGTCCTGCTGGATGCCGCCCGGGCGAATCATACCGAACAGAGGTCTCCATGAACGCCACCGAACGTCTTCAAGCACTGGGTCAAAGCCTGTGGCTCGACAACATCTCGCGCGGGCTGCTGGAAAGCGGTACGCTGCAGCGCTATGTGCGCGAGTTCTCCGTCACCGGGCTCACTTCGAACCCCACGATCTTCGATCATGCCATTCGGAACACGAATTTCTACGATGAGGCAATTCAAGCAAAGACTGCTGAAGGGAAGTCAGGGGAGGCCCTCTTTCTCGAGCTGGCGCTGGAGGACCTGACCCGTGCCGCCGATCTCTTCCTCCCCATCCATGAGACGACGGCTGGCGTCGACGGCTGGGTCTCGCTGGAAGTCTCTCCCTTACTGGCAAACGATGCGGCGGGCACGGTGCGCGAAGCCGCGCAACTCCATGCTCGCGCGCGGCGGGCCAATCTCTTCATCAAGATTCCGGGCACGCCTGCCGGCGTCATCGCCATCGAAGAATCGATCTTCGCCGGCGTGCCGATCAACGTCACGCTGCTGTTCTCCAGTGAGCAGTACCTTGCGGCGGCGGCGGCCTACCTGCGCGGCATCGAGCGGCGCATCGCCGCCGGTCTCGATCCGAAGGTCGGCTCGGTCGCCTCGATCTTCATCAGTCGTTGGGATGTGGCGGTCAAGGACAAGATTCCCGGCGCGTTGGCCAATCGTCTTGGCATCGCCATTGCGCGGCGCGCATACCGGGCCTATCGCGAACTATTGAACTCGCCGCGCTGGCGCAAGCTGGCGAACGGCGGCGCGCTGCCGCAACGCCTGCTGTGGGCCAGCACCGGCACCAAGGATCCTGCCGCACCGGACACGCTATATCTGGAGGCGCTCGCCGCACCCGACACCATCAGCACTATCCCCGAAGCCACCCTGCTCGCTTTCGCCGATCACGGCGCGGTGACCGGCACCATGGCGGCGGATGGCGGCGATGCGCAAGACGTGCTCGCCGCCTTTGCACAAGCCGGCGTGGATGCAGCGGCGCTGGCCAGCCGGTTGCAGCGGGAGGGCGCAGAATCCTTCGCCAAATCCTGGGCCGATCTGATGGCTGTCCTGGCCAGCAAAGGGGCGGCGCTCGCGCACAGCGAATCGGGCGGCGTTGGCGATCATGTTTGACCCGGCATCCATCCCCGACCCGCGGCCGTCCGATCGGCCGGCGTGGCCGGCGCTCGCGGCGCATCACTGGCAGGTGCGTCATCTGCACCTGCCGCACATCTTTGCCGACGATCCGCAGCGAGGCGAGCGCCTTATCGGCAAAGCCGCCGCCATCTATCTCGAGATGGAAAGCAACGGCAAGCATGTCACGCCGGAGGGCGATCGCCGAGCCCCTGACCCCGAGGCGCTGGGGACACTGGTCGCTCGAGCACCGTGTTTTGGCGCAAGGGTGAGCTGGCGCATCGTCTCCTTCGAGCATTGGGGGGACGAACTTGGCTGCGCATCATTCCGGAGCTTGAGGACGCCCGGGAGCCGACGCACGGACACGACAGTTCCAACAACACATTGATCCGGCGTTGTCGCCGGCTTCAGGAGGGACCATCATGAATCTCGGCTACAAATCACCGCTCTACCTATTGCCGTTCGATCATCGCCAATCCTATGTGACCGGCATGTTCCAGTTCAAGCCGCCGCTGAACCAGCACAAGACGGTAGCGGGCAGCAAGCAACTCATCTACGATGGCTTCAGGGAAGCCGTCGACGATGGGGTGCCGGCGTCTTGCGCCGGCATTCTGGTTGATGAAGAATTCGGCGCCGGCATTCTTCGCGATGCGATACGCAGTGGCTACGTCACCGCGGTCTCGGTCGAGAAGAGCGGTTCGGACGA